>ERZ773139.26-NODE-26-length-178965-cov-10.214790_pt1 | contig 178965 bp, 177 predicted proteins | sample MGYA00580854_ERZ773139 | MGnify/ENA primary metagenome ERZ773139 (study PRJEB29015, sample SAMEA2737809) | human gut metagenome | biome: human gut; feature: human-associated habitat; material: faeces | place: China | collected 2012 ...
AGAAACCTCGGTATTAGTATATTTTACAATGGTTATCACCAACAACCAAGAGATGATTGATTACCCAACAACCTAAAACAGTATCGACTGGAGAATCTGTATTTACTTTATAAGTATTTTTATAATACTTCTTTCCTTTACCTACTACTGCTTTAGTTACAATTTCTTTATATGCTGACAAAAGATATCACCCCTCACCATAATTTATGTTAGAGATAAGAAAAAAGTACCATTTTTTGATACTTTATTTTGGTTACTACATATTAAATAAATCACTATGACTTCCTGTAGCAAAAAGTACTAATACTAATTTTTCATCTTGAACGATGTATACTAACAACCAATCAGGACTTATATGACACTCATAGCAATCTTTAAATATGTTATTATTTATTAATTTATGATTTCTATATTTTGTCTCTAATTCTTCTCCGTTTGCAATTTTATTTAAGACTTCTAAAAATTTTTCTTTGTTTTTTCCTTGCTTGATTACTTTTTTATATTCTTTTTTAAAACGGCTAGTGTATTGGACATGATATTTTGTATTTTTTAAATCAAACACTACGATTCTAAATCCTTTAACATTTCATACATATTTGTATAGCTTTTAGCTTTTGTTTTGCCGTTTAATATATTTTTCCCTTCTTGTAATGCTTCAAGTAATTCTCTATTTGGTTTTGGATTAACAACTTCAAATGGAACGCCATCTTTATTTATTAATTGCTTTATAGCCATATTAACATAAGTGCTCATATTTAGGCCTAGTTTTTTTAATATGCTACTGGCAACTTCTTTATCATGACTATCAATTTGAACACTAATTGCGGTTGTTAAACTTTCCATAATTACACCTCTTTTCTATATAGATATTAACACTTTTTGTGTTTTTTGTCAATATTTTTTTATATTTATTATATTATTTTTTATATATTATTTATATATTATATGTATTTATTATATTATTTTTACTATGTTTTATTATTTTAATAAATCGTCATTTTTTATGATAAAGATATTTTTATCTTTATAGAAGGCAAAGAAGACATCTTCGATATTTATATCTTTTTTGTCTAGAAAGTTATAGACCCATTTTTTATCTTTCTTTAGGTGTTTTAGGGTATCTTCTTGGATATCACCATCTAGTATTATTGGAAGTGGTAATGGTGAAGTTTCTTTTTTATAAGGAAATACGGATAATGTACCGCTGCTTTCTAGGATGGCATATTCTACTTCTTCTATACTACGATAGCCTTTATCTCTTAATTGTACTAGTAAATCGTCTAGGTTATATCTTTGTCTTAGCATTTCGTTATAGTTTATTTTTCCATTCTTTATAATAAGAGAGGGATTACCATCTAGGAAGATTCTAAATTTTGGTTTTTTTAGGCTTATATAAGCTAATATACACTGCATTAATACTAATATTACTATTGGTATTAAGGAATATAAGATACTTGCTTTATAGTTTTCAATACTTATTACTGTTAGTTCTGCGATAAGTAATGATACTATTAAATCTGTTATACTTAGTTGTCCTACTTCTCTTTTACCCATTATACGATATATTACAAATATAAATAGATAGAAGAATATTGTTCTTAGTACTACTATTGTCATAATTATCACCATTATAATTATGTACTAATGTATATTTTTTTATACAATTTCATAATATTTAGTGGTGATATTTATGATTATGAATTATTTAAAAAGTTTATTATGGTGTTTTTGTATATTAATTATTAGTTCTATTATTATTACTATTTTTAATTATTTTAATGTTATTAATGGGATTGTTCTTAAGATTATATTTTTAATTATTCCTATTATTAGTATATTTATTGGTAGTTATAGGCTTGGTAAGTTATCTAATGAGAAGGGTTATATTGAAGGTATTAAATATGGGCTTATATGGGTTATTTTATTTGCTGTTATTTGTTTGATATGTAAGGTATTTGATTGGACTTCGATTATTTATTATTTTATTTTGTTATTTATTTCTATACTTGGTAGTATTCTTGGTATTAATAAGAAAAAGAAATAATCTCTATACTAAAAGGTATAGGGATTACGATATAAATTACTTACTATGATATCTATTATAAATATGCTTATTATTATATAAGTATATTTATAATACTTTTTATTATAATATTTATCTATTAATGGTAATAATAAATAGTTTAGTATTAGAGAACCTACTGCAAAGGTAAGGACACTTCTTAGACATACTAGGCCATTTATATTTAGAAATAGTCCTGTATAGTCCCATAATCTTTGATTAAAGATATTTACACTTATATAACCTACTATATATTCTAATAATCCTGTTATTATTACACTTAATATGAATAATAAAATGGGATTCTTTTTTAATGGTTTTAACATACTTAGAAATACTGCTCCTACTCCATAGATGGGAAGCCATGGTCCATATAATATTCCCCAATTATTTAATACTCCTAATGTTATATAATAAAATATTACTTCATATATGTATCCTGTTAAGGCTCCTAGTATAAATATTACAAAGTAATATAATAATTTATCTAATAATGTTTTCTTTTTATTTTTTTTCTTACTCATTTTACTACCTACCTACTATTTAAGTATAGCATAGTTTTAATATTATTACTAGTATTTTATTTAGTTGTTCTTATAGCCTATAGTCTATAAGAACTGCATCAATATGCTATATTATATTTGGTGTGTAGACTTTCTAACTATTAGTTTATTTAGTACTATTAATACGATTTTGTTAACGTCAACAAAATCGTGTATTTAAACTTGTATTAATTTGTTCTTTTGATATTATATGTTCTACTATTTTGGTGTAAGCACCAAAATAGTGTAAAGTCTTGGTTTTACTAGCTTCATGCGATTTTGTTAATGTTAACAAAATCGTGAATTTTAATAGTTTTAAACCAAATTTTTATACATACCTTAAAGTACATTCATTTTGCCATATTACCAAGTTCTTTTATTATTATATGTTCTGCAATTTTGGTGCTTACACCAAAAATAGTGTGAAGCCTTGATTTTACTGACTTTATGCGATTTTGTTGACGTTAACAAAATCGTGTGTTTTTAAAATATTTACTCTATCATTTTAGTATGTAAATTAAGAAGTTACTCCCCTGTTTTTTATAGATATAACCACACTCTTTCCTACTTCTAAATCTACAAATTAAGTATAATATAAATATATTATGAAGTCAATATCATTTTATACTTTTGTTTGCTTTTATATATTTATATATTAATATTTACACTTTATGTGTATAATTTATTATAATGCGTACATATGTATATTAAAAAATAGACTGTTAAGTCTATTCTGTTAGTAGTTTGGATAATGGTACTATGGTGTAGCCTTTACTATTTATATATTTTATTATTATGTCTATGTTTGAAGTATCTTCGAGTAATATTATACTGCCTCCGGTTAGATTATTTTTTATATTGTTATAGCCTCCGATTATTGAAGGTATTACTACAAGCATATTGTTATTGTTACATATGTTTAGATAAGTACTATTCTTTTCTTTTAGAAGGCAATATTTAGATTTATTGTTACTTAGTTTGTTTATTATTATATTATCATTATCTAAGATTTCTTTAGTATATACTCCATTATTGCCATAAGTATATAGTTCTTGTTTTTTTAATTTTTTTATATTGGTATTAGTTATATCTTTATGATTTAGATAGATTGTTATGTTACTGATATTTGTTATATTTTGTTTTGTTAGGGAATTATATATGACTATTAATGATACTTCATTATTACTATTTCCTTTAACTATGTATTTATCTTTGTTATTTGAAATACTACTACTGGGGAGGATATCTTTATAGATAAGAGATTCTTCTCTAAATATTCCTCCTAGTTTCATTTCTTCATAGCTTTTATCTATATCTACTTCTAGTCCTTTTTTACCTGGTACTATAGTATCATTATCGATAATAGCATTTACTGGGAGTACTTCATAATCTTTTTTTATATTGTTTAATTTTACCATTAATGGATCTTTACTATTTAATAAATTCATTACTTTATCTGTATAAAAAAAACTAAAACATACTAATGATATTATGAAGAATATTCTTATTATTTTTTTCAAGATTACCACCTAATAAAATATATGTTTTTGTTTTTAAAAATTAACTAATATAAAATAAAACTTAGGAAGTTTTCCTAAGTTATTTTTTGGCTTGATTTAAAGCATTTTCTAATGCTTCATACATAGCGTCTATTTTAATAGTACAACCACTTACTGTGTCAGTATAACCATCATCAGTTAGTTTTACTTTATCTAATCCTTGATTGTCTACAACATTCTTTTCTAAGGCTTCTACTTGAGTATACCATTCTCCTACTTTAGAACCATACTCATTACCATACATTCCATAAGCGTCTCCTAGTGCTTTTTTTGTTGTTTCTACGCCATCTTTTGTATAAGTAGTATCTAGATTAACATCAGTTATTTTGCCATTTTTATCTACTGTTACAATAGCGGTAGCGGTATTATTTTGTCCTCCATAACTATCGATTGCAGTTCCTGTATAAACTCCTTCTTTATATCCTTTTGAACAGCCTGATAATAATGCTAAACCTATTATACTTATTAAACATATTTTCTTTTTCATATTGCTTATCCTCCTACTTATACATTATAAAATATTTTTTTATTTTTTTCTAGTCCTAAATTATGTTTTTATCTAGTTTTTCTATTGTTTTTGTCCATAGCATATTCTTTTAGTTTCTTTATAGTCGTTAAACTAGGATGATTATATTCTTCGTTTGTTATACCATAAGGAGCTAGTTCATATAATTCAGGAAATCCTAAATCACCAAGTAACTCTGTAAAATCTTGATGTATTTTATCTACTTTAGCTTCTCTTTTGGCTCTCTCTGCTGCATCAAGTGATGAGGTTATATCATAATCCTTTTCTTCTGGATTTGTAAATTCTTTAAATTCCACATTATCATTCCTTTCTTATATGTATATTATACAATATTTTAGATGTATTTACTAGCACTATCTAACATTTTTTTTGATATTATACCTATTACTATACCTGTAGGTATAGAGAATATTAAAAGATATGGTAAATAATACATTACATTATAATTATTTAGAAATAATACTCCTACTAGGACTTGACCTATACTATGAAATAAACTTCCTATTATGGATATTCCTATTACTGATAGTTTTGTTTTTTTAAATAGATACATAGTTATTATACTAAATATAGCTCCAGATAATGAGAAGAAGAAATTAATACCAAAGCCTGTTCTTAGTAAGGCTACGATTAAGACTCTAACTAATGATACTGTAATAGCGGTCTTAAAATTATATTCATATAAGGTAAATATTATTACTATATTAGCTAGACCTAATTTTAATCCTGGTATTATATCTCCTATAAAGGTGAAATAACTTTCTATTATTGATATTACTACACATATTGAGGTTAATATGGCTATCTTTGTTATATCTTTTGTTTTCATTAATATACCACTCCATCTAAGTCATTATCTTCACTTATTATCTTTACTATTATTTTATTTGGCATACATACTAAGGATTTATTATTAGTATATATATATCCTTCTTTAGAACAGATATGTTTATCTGATGTTTCTTCTTTTACTCTTATTTTTTTATTTTTTACTTCTAATACGACATCTCCTAGATATCCTTTTACTGTGTATTCTTTATTGGTATTTAGATCTATTTTTAATATTTCTTTATCTTCATAATATACAACAGCAGTCTTTCCTTCTTTTTTAGTAATATTAATTATTATAAAGAAGATAATTATAATTATTAATAATACTCCTACTAACTTTAGATCATTCTTATTCATAATTAAAATTATCACTTCTTACTATATTATCTTTATCTATATACCATATTGCTTCGATATCATTATTATTATTTACTACTTCTAGTCCTTTATCTACTGGTAATAGATATAAATATGTACTATAAATATCTGCTAGTAGAGAGGATGAAGTTATTACTGTTACTGATTTTGTATAGTTACTTGGGTTTTTAGTAATAGGATTTATGATATGACTATATCTTATATTATCTATATCACAATATCTTTGATAATTACCTGAAGTTACTATTGATAGATTATTTACATTTACTTTAGTAAAAATATTACTTGTATTATCTGGATTAGTTATTCCTACAACATAGTATTCTTTATTATAGGCTTTACCTACTTTGACATTACCTCCAGCATTTATAATATAATTATTTATATTATTATCTTCTAAATAGTTGCCTACTAGTTCGGTTACATAGCCTTTAGCTATACCTCCTAAATCTAGCTTGATATCATTATATTTAGTATATTTATTATTATCTAGTTTGATATCATCTATATTTATATTTACATCTAATTCTTTATTACTTGGTAAGCTATTACATTTATTTATGTATTCTTTCCAGATGCCTGTTAGATTACCTGATGCTATATTAAATAAGCCATTTGTCTTATCATAGTACTCTATACCTATATTTATGATATCACTTAGTTTTTTATCTATTTCTATTTCTTCATTATTACTTAGTATTTCATTTAAATAATATATATTTACTATGCCATCGTATTTTTCATATCTATTAGTTAACTTATTATAACTACTATAAAGATAATCTATATCATTAAATATATTATCTATTTCTTTTTTACTTTTAGTACTATTTATTTTTATATTTATATATGTATCCATATAGAAATAGTTTTTACTATATTCTTTATATGTTATTTTATCTATATATAAGAGTACTAAACTAAGTAATATTAATACTAATATTATTATATATATATATTTCTTTTTCATTTTATTACCTCTATATATATAATACTATAAAATAGATAAAAAAACTAGTACTAAATCCATTTAGTGCTAGTTATATTTAATAATTCATTCTCTTCATATTCTTCAGTATAATTTAATATTTTATTTACTACTTCTTTATAATTATCATTTAGATTGATATCATTATTTATTATTCTTTTTTTTAATCCTTTTTTATATTTATTATCATTTATATAGATATACATACATCTATCTATATTTCTTATTATTTTTATATCTTCTTCATTATCTCCATTACATGAGAAAATTATATCTTTATACCATTCTATTAGATCAATAGATAGATCATCATTATACATGATATCACTATTAATTATATCATCATAGTATGGACAACACTTTAATATTTTTTTTACATTAGTTACATCAATAGTAAGTGTTTCAAACATAATATCCTCCATATACTTTATTTTCACCATAAGTATATCAATAAAATATTATTTTGTAAAGTAATTCGACATAATTAGATATTATTTATCTTTTCTTTCATGAAAATTCAAGGTATTTTCATGTCTGGTATAGCCTAATTCTTAGTCTATACCAGAGTCTCATTAGACCTATTATATTTGCAGTTAGTACTATAAGAAAAGAATTAGTTTAGTTAAACTAACTCTATTATACTCCTAGCTGATAAGGATTATTTATACTACCATTACCACTTATTATTTTAACATCGGAAGATAAGAATAATGAAGGAAATACTAAAAGGCCATTGGAAGTACCACCATTGCCATTACCATTAACACTAGCATTGCCAGATGAGTTAATACTCCAATTTCGATCTGATCTAGCTGAATCATGAGTTAATAACCATAATGAGCCCATATTGTATATCCAATTATTCTGAGAGCAAGTAGAAGCATTATAATTATTTATCTTTTCTCGGCATTTAGTTAAATCGGAAGCATAACCATAATCACTAGGATACATTAATCCTATTTTACCTGTCCATGTTGTTTGTCTGCCAGAATATACTGTACTTCCTCTTTCATAAGTGTATATTTCATTAGGATATAGAGTGGCATCATTATATCCGGCAGTATTATAGGTTACTTCTGCAATTATGTTTTTGGTGGTATCATTTTTGATTCCGGTTGAGGTGAAATTGCATGCTGTGGTAGCATTATTTTGATTAACATAGCAAGTTCCACTTTTGGCATTATAATATAGACTGCCACCAGTTTCTGATTCATAGCCAGGGTTTAATAATTTCATTAGTCTAGCATCGGTCCAGTCATTTTTTCCATAATTAGTTTCTGCTCCAGTTGTTTTGCTTTATTATCCCATGAGTATTTACCAATACTTTCATTTCTAACTATTTTTATCTTATCACCAAACGTACCAATTATTCTCCATAATTCACAATTAGTAGTTGGATATGTACTGCAGTTAAAATAAACATAATTATTAGGAGATGCTCCATAATATCTGATATTTCCATCTGCATCTAAAGCAGTTCCACCTTGTTTATCATTTATTAAAGATAATGAAGAAACGTAATTATAACTTATATTGTTATTAGTTACAACTGTTTTAGTGCTAGTACTATATTTTGTATCTACATATGAAGCAAAATTTACTGGAGATGATTCTGTTGTTACTTTTAATGTTCCATTGAGTTGTTTATTCATCATATTAAGATTATTTTCTTCATTTCCATCTATATATAAATAAAATACAAAATCAGTAACACCGGTATTTAAGGTATCTTCATATAATGTATTTGTACTACCATTAGCAAAAGTACTAAAGTTTCCTTCTGCTAATATAGTGTTATTACTTAATAATTTGTATTTTAAATTTGTACTTTTTAATTCATCCGCTATAGAAGTTATATCTAATAATATTTTATATTTAAGAAATGTATTAGTAGTATCTCTATTATTTATACTAAAAGTAGTTTTTTCTCCATCGGTATAATTATATACTGGGGCTAATTTATTAGTACTTATATCATTACCCGAAGAGAATGTAACATCAGCCATTTTACCTATAGTCATGGTAAGCGATGTATTACTAGTACTTTTCCATGTAAACCAAGCGTATGTTCCAACGCCTCCAACTAAAGTAATCATTAAAATAAATATTCCTATAATCATATATTTCTTTTCTTTAGTCATTTTATACTCACCCTTATAGATTGTTTTTAGTTATTTTTATCTACAATTAGAGTATATCATATTTTTTTATTTTTGTCATTTTTTTATTATTAAATTTTTAAATTACCACTTATTATTTCTTTTATGTTTCTTAGATATATTGTTAAGATATTAGCTTTTGATATATCTTCTTTTACGGTAGCATCTATTGTTGATATTATATTATTATCTTCAATTATATCAATAGTACCTACTTTATCTCCTTTCTTTACTGGAGCTATTATTTTATTTATATTGGTTTTGTATGTGATGTTTTTTTGGTCATCACTCTTTTTATTTAATATGGTAATGTTTTCTTTTGGTACTATTTCTGTAGTTAGAGTTTTTCCTAGTTCTACTTTCTTTTTCTCAATAGTTGTTTTTTCATCTAATATGGTTTGAACCATATAGATATTAAATCCATAGTCTAACATTTTAGTGGTATCTGCACTTCTTTTACTAGTGTTTTCTTCTTTCATTACTACGGTTATTAAACGCATGTTATCTTTTTTCATTGTAGCGGTTAAACAATAACCCGCTTCATCGGTAAACCCTGTTTTTAGGCCATCTACTCCTTCTTTGAATCTTACTAAACGATTGGTGTTTACTAACCAGAATGGACTTTTAGTATCTTTTCTTAAATAGTCTTCGTATGTTGAAGTAAATTCTAGTATTTTTTCATGTTTTACTAATTCTTTGGCTATTAGACTCATATCGTATGCTGATGAGTAATGATTGTCTGCAGTTAATCCTGTTGCGTTTATGAAGTTAGTATTTTTTAATCCTAAATCTTTGGCTCTAATGTTCATTCTTTTTACGAATTGTTCTTCACTACCAGATACGCGTTCTGCGAGTGCTACTACAGCATCATTTCCTGATGCTATTGCTACTCCTTTTAATAAATCTTCTACTGTCATTTTTTCGCCAACTTTTAGAAAGATTTGACTTCCTCCCATACTTGATGCTTTCTCTGATGTTGTTATCATTTCATTCCATTTTAAATTACCATTTTCTATTTCTTCCATAATAAGAAGCATACTCATCATTTTGGTCATTGATGCTGGAGCTAATTTTTCATCTTTATTTTTTTGAAATAGTATTTCTCCAGTTGATGCTTCAATCATAATAGCACTCTTTGCATTAGGAGCTAAATCTTCTGTTTCTTCAGCTTTTACTAAAGGAATAGATATAAGCAAAAGTAAAAGTATTAATATTTTTTTCATTTAAATCACCTAGTAAAAACTATGCTTTTATATTATAAAATATTAATACTTATCTTTTATTTATTCTTACAAATGTCTTCTTGTATTTGTCCCATTCCTAATTTATCTGTTTCTTTTACTTCTAGCAATACTTTTAGTCTATTATCACTTCTAATAGCATTATTAAAACTAAAATAACTTAATACATCATCTATATTATTTATTTTATTGTTAGTAGTTCCTTTTAATGTATAAGTAAATTCATAATATTTATTTACTTCTAATTTTTTCTTTAATTCACTAGTTATTATATGAGAATAGGCACTATGTGTTAAATATTGATCTACTACTACATAAGACATTTCTGGTACTTCTGCTATATAGCCATCTAATAGGTCTACTACTCTATATGTCTTTGTAAATGAGCAATCATAATATACTTCTTTAGTATTTGTAGTATTATCTGTTACTTCTTCTTTTACATTATCTTTTTCTTTAGTTAATTTGTCATTTTCATATTGTAAATATATATTGCAGCCCATTAGTCCTAATATGACTACTATACATATTAATAATAATCTTTTATCTTTATTCATATATCCTCCTATTTCTACTTATAATATAGCATATTAGATAATATTATGCAATATAATTTAAAAAATTAGGTGTATGTTATAACAAAAAATGAATACTTGAGTAAAATATATTAGATATCGAAAAGGAGGTATTTTTATGTATTATTATGGTGGATATTCTGGAGGATATAATACTGGTAGTTCTTGTGGATGTTCTAACGCTATGAATTATTCTTATCCTAGTTATGGCTATGGTTATAGTAACTATGGTTATGGTAGTAATGCCGCTATTGTACTAGTATTATTTATCTTACTTGTTATTATAATTGGTACTAGATTAGCAGCTTAATATAAGGGATTATTTCCCTTTTTTTCTTTAACACTTTCATTTTTTATAATTTTATGATAAAATATTAGAAGTTAAAGAAAGGGATGAAGTATATGCTTAGAACTAAAGATATTTTAGATGAAAAAGATCCTAGAGTTAGGGCTAAAAATACTGATGTTGATTTTCCATTAAATGATGAATATAAAGATATTATACCAGAAATGTTAAAACATTTAAGATATTCACAAATTGAAAAATTATCTAAAAAATATGATTTAAGGCCTGGTATGGGACTTGCTGCTCCACAACTTGGTATTAATAAGAATTTCTTTGTTGTATGTTATGAAGTTAAGGATGGGGTATTTGATGATTATATTTTAATTAATCCAAAAGTTATTTCTTATTCAGAAGAAATGATTTATGCTGGTGAAGGTGAAGGATGTCTTAGTGTTAATAGAGAGGTTGAAGGTATTGTTCCAAGACATGCAAGAATTACAGTTGAAGCTTATGATTTGGATGGTAATAAACGTAAATATCGTGTTAGAGAGGATTTAGCTATTGCTTTTCAGCATGAACTTGATCATTTAAATGGTATTTTATTTGTTGATTATATTGATCCTAAGGATCCTTATAAGAATGCTGATTTATATAGAGAAATATAAAAAATATGTCTAATAATGACATATTTTTTTTATTTTCTTTTTACTAATTAAATATTCTTTATCTTCTTCATTTATATCTAAATTATTAAATAATACATAGTTATATACTTCTTTAGTTACTACTCCTAATAAATCTTTTCTATTACCATAATATATTATATTATTTAAACTAGTTGGTATTTCTAACTTCTTAGTATTTTCGAATGCTATGCCAAAAGGATAATAAAAATTATTACCTACGATAAAGGACTTATTTTTTTGATATAAGACCTGTAATTTCTTTCTTATGTTACCTATATCATATAAAGCATTATTAGGTAATTCTGCTATATCTTCTTTTTTACTTAGAATTAATAATTTACCATCATCGGGAGTCCATTCACGATTTGAATAAATTATTTCCGCAGAGCCATAATCTCTTATATACAATTCTTTTACTATATAAGAGTCTCCTAGTAAGCTAGAAATTAATGTTATTGTATTTTCCCAACTTTCTTTAGTATTATTTATCATTTTATTATTAAATATATTACTAGAGCAACTATTGCAATAAATATTAAGGATAAAATTATTAATGTCTTTTTACTTATATTTAAGAAACCATTCTTATTCATACTATTTAATAAATTAATTTTAAACATATCTCTTTCGGCATGAGATTTAGATACCATAACGCCTTTATAGGTAGTAAGTTCTTTTTGATGACCTTCAGATAATATTTCTTCAGGAGTTATAGTATCTAACATTATTAATTTTTGATTTTCATATAAAGTATAATGTAAAACTATATCTCCATGTACTTTAGAAAACATTCTATCAGTAGGAAGTTTTAATTCATATTTTACTATACCTTCTTTACTATTTTTTGATACTACTACTCCTTGAAAGTTACCATCACGAAGTGAAGGTACATAATCAAATATTAACTTTTTATAAGCTAACATATTATATTTTTTTAATGATCTTTCTATTTTTTTAAATTCGTTTTCATTTAAATATTCAACAACATATGAATGCATTTTCTATCACCTATATTTATTGTACTACATTTTTATTATTTTTGAAAGTTACTTTACATAAAAAACTGACTTATTTGTCAGTTTTTAATACTTTTCTTTTTATCCTATTAATTTTATTGTTAAATACACTTTTATCATCAGTATAATCAAAGAAACTTAATGTTCGATCAAAGTCTCTTAGCGATAACATATCTGCATTATGGAAGATAAAACTTTCTCTTAAAGATTGATAAAAATCAAATACTGGTCTTCTATCTTTATTTCTTTCAATATGATCTTCTAAACTATTTATTGTTTCATCTAATTGATTTAATACAAGTACACCATAGGACAATTCTAGTTTGCCTTCTCTTACTAAATCACATATAGCATTTCTTTTTTCTTTTGTCTCTAATAGTTTATTTTGATATTTATTTTCTTTACTTACTCTCTTTGGATTAGATATTATGTCTAATAACTCTTCTAAGGCTGTATTATCTTCTTTTAATACTTTTTCAATTAGTTTTACTTCATAAGGATATATTATTTCATCATATTCTACTAAGTACTCTTCTAAACCGTTATTTTCTTCGCTAGTACGTATTTTACTAGTATGAAAATTAGTTATTCTATTATCACAACTAACAAAACCATTAGTAGTTTTATAACTGTGATGTTTAATTTCACTACAAGATAAAATCATCTCTTCTTTTATTGCTTCTAATCTTTCTCTTCTTATTTCTACTTCATATTTTGATATGTAAGGATCTCTTACTGCTCCTATTAATTGATAATGTATCATATTACTCCTCCTATTTGATTGTTAGTTAGTTATAACTTAATTATTAGTTAAATAATATTATATCATAAATTATAATAATAGCAATAATATTCTTGCAATTATATACTTTATACTATATAATAAAGATACTTAAGGAGGTTTTTATATATGAAAAACATTTTATATGATGGTAATTTGGAGGATGATATTTATTATTTAGATAATAAATTTAGTTTTAAGAAAGAATTTGTTTTTTTAACATTAATTTATATCTTATTAGCAGGAGTTCTTGATGTTGTTTGTATTAAATTAGGAATTATTCCTTTTAATTTAGAAAGTATTCTTATTAGTTCTGGTATAGAATTATTTTGTGGGACTATAATTAACTTAACAACTACTTTAAAAAGATTAAATACTTATAAAAAGAATGCTAACAATGCCAAGAGAAATGTATCTAGTCTAATTAATGAGCTTGAAAATAATAATATATCTGTTACTAAAGAAAGAATTGTTGATAGTGAAATGACTGAAGAGGTTACTAAGAGTGTTACTTCTGGTGATAAAGGTGAAGTTTTATCAAAGAAGGAAATTATTACTAAATACTTTTATTTATTAGATAAGGATGATAAAATTAAAGTACTTAAACAAATAGAAGAATATATTAAAAGCAACAAGAAAAAAACTTCAAGTATTTCTTTAGATTTACTTGAAGATGATGATTTAAAAAAGCATGAATTACCGGTATATAAAACTTTAATAAAGAAAAAGCAAGACTGATCTTGCTTTTTTTATAAATGATTTTCAAATAAAGGAAGTATTTTCTTTAATGATGATGTTCCTGTTACTTCACTTATTACTTTATTACCTGATGATTCTATAATGGTAACTAATTTATAATTATTTTCAATATCTGTTCTTGATTCATTTAATTTTGCTATGTAATAATATTCAATATTTTCATAATTTACTTTATCTAATACTAAATATTCTTCTTCATTTTCTAGTATAATTACTTTATCTATATCTATCATAATTCACCTCTTTTTATTCTAAATCGGGAAAGCCAAAATTATCTTTTGTGTTAGAAAAGTTTTTATTATTAATTGGAATATTTATGTTAGGAAAGTCTTTTGTTTCTAATTTTGAATCAGATACTGGTATCCAAAACATATTATTTGTATTTTCTAAATTAATTTTGTTAATTTCTTCATCTTTTATTGGTTTCTCTTCAGCCTGTTCTACTACAGGAATAGTCCATACTGGGTTTTCTTCTTTTGGCTCTTTTACTGGTTCTATCTCTTCAGTAGGCATAGTCCATATTGGCTCTGGTGTTATATTATTTGTTTCCGGTACTATATCTTCTTTAACTGGCTGTTTTGGTTCTTCCTTAATGCTCTCATTAGTAGAAGGAGTTTCCTCTACTTTTTCTTCTGGCTTCATATCTTTGGTTAATTCATCAAAGAGATTAATTTTAGGTTTGGGATTTAATTTTCTATTAACTGTTTCTCTGACACTTTCACCTTTTAATTTTGCAAGGCCAATATTTAATGTTTTTGGATAATCTATTACTTCTTTAATGCGATATGGATCTATGGTATCATTTACTATGTCTTCAAGTACTTCTTCTTTTGAGGCATCTTCTTCAGGTATTTCTTCTGAAACTTCTTCTGGGATTTCTTCAGCTTCTTCTTCTGTATCATAAGTATCAATTATTCCATATTCTCTTAGAATAGTTAATATTTCATAAGAATTATTTATTTCTTCTAATTCTTCTAAGCGTTCTTCTTTAAATTTTATTCTACTTGTATAGTTAACTATATTTTCTAATACTTCTTTTTCACTATTTAAAGTATCTTTTTGTTCTAATAATAGATTTTCAAAATCTAATAATTCGTTATTATCTTCTATATGTAATTTATTTTTTAAGTGATTGTTTTCTTCAATTAAATCTTCTAATTTATTTCTTTTGGCCATGATTCTATCAAAGTCTTCTTCATAAGCTATTACTAGTTCATATATTTTTAGAATTATTTCTCTATTTTTCCAAATATAATAGTTCTTTTCGGCATCTTCTATATATGATGTATAATCATCATCATTACCACTATTCATTAGGCTTTTTACACTATCTAGAGTTACTTCTAATGTTTCTTCATTTTCTCTTACTTTATCTTCAACTGTAGATAATTCTATATTATAATTATCTTCATTTATTTTAGTAAAATATTCATCATTTTTTATTGAGGTCATTAATGAAGAATATATGTTATCTTCCATGACTTTATTTTTTTCTGTGTATTCTTCTTTTTCTTTTTCTAATTCTATTAAGGAATTTTTTAGTTTAGATATACTAGTAGTTAGTTCATCTATTTCTGACTTTGTAGTTAGATATTTGGTTATTGTATCTAATCTTGTTTTCTTTTCTTCTAATTCGTCTTCTGATACTACTAATTGAAAGCCATCTATATACTTACCAGTAGAGTTATAGAAGTGTTCTTCTAGTTCTCTTCTTTTATCTAAACGTTCTTCTAGTAATTTTATTAATCTTTTTAATCTTGTTTCTTCTTTTTCTAATGTAACCTCAGGTGATATTAAATTTCTAATTTCTTTTTCAAATTCTTTATTATAGATGGAATCTATTTTTTTGGCATATTTTTCATAATTATCAATTACATCACTTGGAGTTTTAATATTTCTTTCTTTATCTAGTTTAATTCTCATTTCAAATATTTTACATAGATTTTCAAAAGATTTTATAGAGTTTCCTTCCATAATACTTCACCCTCTTTCTTTTTTAAATCTGGAAATGATATGTTATCATTATTATTAATTATTTCTGGTTTTAATTTATTATTACCTATTACTGGTATTTTATTATTATTTTTAGATGTATCAGTAGTCTTCCATATTATATTACTATTATTTTCTAAGATATCATATATACTTGAGGCTTTTTTAGATACTTCAGCAGTTTCTTTTGGAATTGGTTCGGGTACTTCTATTTTTTTAGGTACTTCTTCTTCTTTAAATAAATCTATAGTTTCTTCTTTAGGAGGTTCTTCTTTTACTTCTTCTTTAGGTTTTGCTATTTCTTTATTTTCTGAAACGTCCATATTCCAAAGTGGTAATTCTTCTTTAACTGTATTTTTTATTTCTTCTTTAACAGTTTTATTAGGAGTTATCTTTGTATTTTCAAATAATTCGTCAGTATCAAAATCATTAGTCATAATGTCTTCTAATGTTTTATTTTTAAGTGGATTTTTTATTTCTTCTTTTTCTTTGGTTTCTTCTATTTTAGGTAATATTTTTTCATATTCTTTACTAATGTTTTTTTCTGTTTCATTAGTTTCTTTTTTGATAACAGTTTCATCTTGAAGTTTTTTCATTTTTTCTGCTACGGCTAATTGTTCTTTAAGTCTTGCTTCTTCAATTAGTTTTTGTCTTCTTACTCTGGCAGCCTCTATTTTTTGTTCTTCAGCTATCTTTTTTTGTCTTTCTACTTGTTCTTCTTGTCTAGCTTTCTTTACTTGTTCTTCACGATATCTATTTTCGTTTTTAACTAATTCTTCTAAAACGTCTTTGAATTCTTTTGAATTATTTTCTTCATCTATATCATATAGTTTTTTATTTCTCTTATTTCTTTCTTCTTTTAGGAATTCATAATTTTTTATATCATTACCCTCTAATTTTATTGTATTATATTGTTTAGAAAGTTCACTATTTATTTCTTTATATAATTCAGTAGAAGTTATATTTTTTAATATGGTATCGATGTTTTCTCTCTTATCTAATAACTCATCGTAATTAGAAGTCTTTTGATCAAATATATTGATTAAATTAATAATATTTATGTCTTCATTATATTTTAAATATGATGTATTAACTTCGTTATACATATTATTACATTCTAAAATATATTCTGGTTCTCCTAATTCATTAGCACTCTTTAAATTATCTTTAGCAAGAGCTAGTGCATACTTAAATTCTGAATGTTTTTTAGATATTTCTTCGCGATGTTCTACTAATTTATATAATCCTAATTTATCTAGAGATTTATCTAATAAATTTATCATTTTCTTTTCAAGACTTTCATTTAATCTAGTATTTGCTTTTACATTTCTAGATGCTTCACTAATCTTTATATCTAGTACTTTCATTTCTTTAATTAATTCTTCTTGTTCTTTTTTATTTTCTTCATATTTTTCAATTATGTCTAATCTTCTTTTATATGTAGATAGTTTATCTTCTCCTAAGAAAGATGTAAGTTCTACTAATGAACCAGTAATTTTTTTATGTTCATTCTTTCTCTTGTTTAGATATTCTTTTCGATCATTAATTAAAGTTATTATACTTCTAAGTCTAGTTTTTTCTTCATCAAGAAATTTTGCTTTTTTACTAAGTAACATTAGATATTCTTCTTCATATTCTGTATTTGTATCTAATAGTATTTGTTTTTCTATTTTATCTAATTGATCACATATTCTTTCTTTTTGAATTTCATCATTAGTTAAATTTAGACTATTTTGAAACATATCATATTGTTTTAATCTTCTTACTACTTCTCTGCTTGTATAGTTCACACTAAACCACCTCTAGTATAATTATAATTTTTTTTATACTTTTTGTCAATTAATATACATTATTTTACATTATTTATTTCTTCTTAAGCCATAGTCTTAAGAAGTTTCTTAAAGCCTATTTATAGTCTTTAAGAAAAAAATTTATTATATGTATTAAACATTAATTAAGTATATATATTATGCTTATGTATGATAGATATGGATGATATATTAGTTTAAGACTTATTTATAAGACTTAAACTAACACTGGAAGACGATAGACTGAAAGTGAAGAAAATAATAAATAATATTACATATTTTTACCATAATAATAAAGAGGTGTGATATGAATACTAAAATAATAAATAAATTAAAAGAAGAAACTAATAATAGTTCTTATATTGTATATAGAGAAAAATATATAAATAATATTAAAATAGATATAATATATAACGAGGTATTAACTGATCAAGATAAAATGTCTAACTTTATTTATAGAAGTTTAGATCATATAGAAAAAATATATCAAGAAAAAGAACTATTATATGATGTTATAAAAAATAACATTAGTAATATTAAAATAAAAGAAATAAATAACTATCAAGATATTTGTAAATATTTAAATAATGGGTTTGTAATACTTCTAATTGAAGATGACTATTCACTTGCGTTAGAAGTAAAAAAGAATCTAACTAGAAGTATTGAAAAACCTATGACAGAGACCACTATCAGAGGGGCTATGGATTCTTTTACTGAGAATATTGAAACTAATATTGGTCTAATTAAAAGAAGATTAAAAACTAATAAATTATGGAATGAAGATATGGAATTAGGTAAATATACTAAAAATAAGATAAGTATTCTAACTATTAAAGGATTAACTAATTCTAAAATTAAAGATAATATTATTAATAAGTTAAATAGTCTTGAGATTGATGGAGTTACTGATACTGGTACTTTGAAACATCTAATAGAGAATGAAACTAAAACTATTTTTCCTACTTCTATTACTACTGAAAGACCAGATAAAGTAGTATCTTCCCTACTTCGTGGTAAAACAGTTATTATAATTGATAACTGTCCATTTGTTTTAATTATGCCGGTTGATATTAATGATTTTTTTCTATCTCAAGATGATAAGGACTCTAATTATATAAATAATTCACTAACTAGAATATTAAGATATCTTGCTTTCTTTATAACGATATTAACTCCTGGTATATATATTGCTTTAACTACCTTCAATCAAGAAATGATTCCTTTAGAACTACTTACTAGTTTTGCTTCTCAAAGAAGCACTGTTCCTTTTCCGGCTTTCTTTGAGGCACTACTTATGTTTATATCCTTTGAAATATTAAGAGAGAGTGATTATAGAATTCCTAATGTATCTAATTCAGCCCTATCCATTGTTGGTGCTTTAATATTAGGAGAAGCTGCGGTTAACGCTGGTATTGTCTCTCCTATTATGATTATAATAGTGGCTATTACCGCGATTAGTGCTTTAGTAATAGTAGAACCAGAACTATCAAATGCTATTAAATGGTATCGTATTCTCTTCATGCTAGGAGGTACTACGATTGGTATCTTTGGTATATTTATTGTATTCATAATATTTACTACTAATCTATGTAGTATTAATTCTTATGGTAAATCTTTTACTATGCCATTTACTCCTATTAATAGTGATATAAAAAATAGTATTATTAAATTTCCTTTGCTTAAAAGAAATAAAAGAAATAAATATTTAACTAATAATATTATTAGGGAGGTCAGTTATGAAAAGAATTAAATTTTTAATATTATTATTACCTCTATTAAGTGGCTGCTACAACTATAGAGAACTTAATGAACTAGGTATTACTACTGCTGTTAGCATTGATTATAAAGATAATAATTTTTATGTAATAGCAGAAGTAATAAATCCTATTAAGCAGCAAGATGCTTCTAGTAGTAACAATTCTCCATTTGTAAATTATAATAGTTCATCTTCTTCGCTTCAAGATGCCTTTCGTAAAGTAGTTTTAGAGTCTCCTAGACAGTTATATGCTGCTCAGTTAGAAATTATTGTCTTAAGTGAAGAAGTAGTAAATAATCATCTTGAGGAAGTATTAGAATATTTTGCAAGAGACCCTGAATCTAGAACTGAAATTAAAATAATTGTTGCTAAAACTGAAGATAGTACTAAAGCTATTACTCTTCAAACGCTTCTTACTAGTTTATCTTCATCAAATATAATAAACTCATTAGATTTACAAAGTAAAGTACTAGGAATATCTTATCCTGTAACTTTAAATGAATTATTAAATATGTATATTGACCCTTATTTGGAAGTAGTTCTTCCTTCAATGACACTATATGGTAATTATGAAATAGGAGATGAAAAAGAAAACATAACAACTTCTTCTCCTAAAGCAATAGTGAAAATAGATGGAAGTACTATTACTAAAGATAATAAAATATTAGGTTATTTAGATTTAGAAGAATCAAAAATATTAAATTTGATTAATGGTAAATTAAAAGAAACTATTATTAAAATGAATTATTATGATGGTTATATAATATTTGAACCTAATAGAATAAAAGTATCAAGAGAATTAGATATCAAAAATAACATTATTAAAATAGATATATCAGGTTATTCTAAAACTAAAGAAATACAAAGTAATATCGATCTCAAAGATCCAAAAGAAGTAGAAAAATTAAATAAAGCTTTAAATATGGAATTAGAAAAAAAAATAACTGATACTTTTAATAGTATTAGAGAAAAATATGATACTGATGTCTTTGGCTTTCAAGAATTATATTATCGTACTAATTATAAATATTTTAAAGAAAATTGTACTAACTGGTATGAAGATATATATCCTAAAATTAAATTAGAAGTTAAAGCTAATGTAAGATTATATGAAAAAGGTAGTACTCTAGGAGGATTAAGATATGAAAGAAAAAATAAATAATATAGAATTTTCTAGTACTCTATTTCTAATATTATTTTCTTGTACTTTAGGTATAGCTCCATATATAACTATTAAAATAGCCGGTATTGACTCATATATTGGTGTTATAATAGGAAGTATAATTAGTCTAATACCTCTCTTTATATTTATATATATCTTTAATTATGAAATAGATAAACCAATCTATCAGAAAACAAAAATAATATTTGGTAATACTCTAGGTACTATTATTAATATTTTTTTAACTATATTATATTTTATTTTAGCTATAACTATTTTATTTAATACTAGTAATTTTATAATATCTCAATATTTGACTGATACTCCTATTACATTAGTTATTATTATTCTATCTCTAACTGCTTATCATACTTCTAATAAAGGAATAACAACTATATCAAAGATTAGTTTAATATATACTTTGATTATAATTATATTATTTATTATGGCTACAATTGGTTTAATACCAGAGATAGAATTAGATAACTTAAAACCAGTACTAGAGTATGGAATAAAAAATCCTATTATTGCAGGGATGACATATAGTTTAGTATTAACTATACCTATTGGTAGTCTTCTTATAATACCTAAAAAAGAAATAGAAAATTATTATAAGACAACAAAATATATCATAATAACATATTTAGTAACTACAATAATGATTATTTTTATGTCATTAGTCGCAAGTGCTTGTCTAGGTAGATACCTCATATCAATGTATCAATATCCTGTTTATATAACTTTAAAAAAAATATCTATTTTTGGTTTTATTGATCGTATCGAAAACTTTCTTTCTATTGAATGGATACTAAGTACTTTTGTTGCTTTTACTCTTCCTATAATTAATATTCAAAGTAATATAAATAAAAAGAATAATAAAATAATTAATCTAATAATTATAATTATTATTATTATAGCTACTATGATATTATTTAAAAACAATACTAGTTTTAATCATTATCTTGATAGTATATATCCATATATATTATTAATTATCTTAATTATATATATAATAATATTTATAACAATTATAATAAAAAAAGGTATAAAAAAGAAAAACTAGAATATAATAATAATACAGTAAGATTAATTACTGTTTAGATATAGAGACTACTAATGTCTCTTCTTTTGTTATATATGCCCATACATTATATATTATATTACATAGCATATTAGTGTGGAGTTGATTATAATGTTAACATTTTTAGAAGAACAAAATCCTATACTTCTTGCTTTTCTAGCTACTTTATTTACTTATAGTGTTACTTTAATTGGAGCCTCTATTGTGTTTCTATTTAAAAAGGTTAAAAAAAATATCATGGATGCTATGCTTGGCTTTGCTGCTGGTATTATGATTGCGGCATCATTCTTTTCACTACTCGAACCATCTTTAAAAATGGCTGAAAGTCTTAAGATGATGCCTTGGATAGTTACCACTATTGGGTTTATATTTGGTGGCTTACTTTTATTTATTGGCGATAGAATATTTACTAAGATTGATAAAAAAATATCTAAGAATAAAGATGAAAATAATAAAACAAAAAGTTTAAAAAGATGTATTATGTTAATTCTTTCTATTACTCTTCATAATATTCCTGAAGGTTTAGCAGTAGGAGTTGCATTTGGTGGTATTGCTTATGGTATTGAAGGAGCTACCTTAAGTTCGGCTTTGATGATAGCTCTTGGTATTGGTATTCAAAACTTTCCTGAAGGAACCGCTGTTAGTGTTCCATTAAGACGTGAAGGACTAAGTAGAAAAAAAGCATTCTTTTTTGGTCAACTAAGTGGTATCGTAGAACCGATATCTGGGGTACTTGGGGCCCTACTTGTATTAAAAGTAAGAACACTTCTTCCCTTTCTACTTGCCTTTGCCGCTGGTGCTATGATTTATGTAGTAGTAGAAGAATTAATACCAGAATCACAAACTAATAAAAGAAAAGAATTAATGGCTCTATTTACTTTAATAGGATTTTCTATTATGATGATTCTAGATGTTGCTTTAGGTTAAAAAAAAACAAGTATTGTTACTTGTCTTTTTTTATTTATTACAGTCACTTGTACAGATATTAGTTTTAGTTTCTTCAAACATCTTGGCAAGTTTTTCTTTAAGTCCCTCCAAGTCTTCATTTTTCCAATATTCTTCTGGAGTCTTATAGCCTTTAGTATCCCAAGCTGTTTCATCATCAAAATCTAATATTTCACCATCTTTTACTGCTATTACAGAAGGAGCATAAATTCTCTTATTTCCTTCTTCATCAAATTTTAAATAATCTTTAAGAATATCTACCATTTTTTTATAATTATCTGTATTATCTTTTCTATCATTTAAAATATTATAATAATAAACTTTATCTACATCATTTGCTTTAGCTACTTCATTTAAATATGGTACATAAGCAGTACACCATGGACACTCTGGAAAACCTAGATATACTACTCCTGTTCCATGTTCTAATATATTAATTATTTCTTCAGCACTTCTATAAACAAAGACATTATCCTTGGTAACACTAGTATACTCTTCAGCAAATTTCTTACCATCAATATTAGTATTTTTTTCTTTATTTAAGTAAAGATATCCTAAAACTCCTAACGCTATAACTAAAACTACTCCTATTACAATTATTATTTTCTTTTTCACTTTCTCACCTCATACTCAGTATAAATTATTTATTATTATTTTACTATATAACTTAAGTTGAATTAACTAAACTCTAGGTTGAGTTTAATTACAGCTCTTATTCATTGACAATGGAACCTTGTAAATAGTAGTTTTATCTTCTTCATCAGTAGCAGTTATTTCTAGTGTTATGTTACTTTTTTCAATATTCTTACATTCCTTAGCAAAATTATCTATACTAAAATTTACATCTTTTAAAAAATCATTTAACTTAATACTACTATCTTTTTCATAAGTATAATTACCTATTTGTTTTTTGACCATACCATGCTCTTCATATAATAAGCATTCTATCTTTTTATATAAATTATTATCAGTACCACCACAATAATCTATATTAGATATATATAAATATGATTTATTCTTATTATAAGCTATACTACCTGATATTTCAAAATTAGAACAATTTGAAGATACTGTTTTAAATGTAAAAGAATCATCATGAAATACAATAAATAAAATTATCATTAATATAAGTAATAATACTCCTAATGAAATATATATTATTTTTTTCTTATTTACTTTTTTACTTTGAGTATTCTCACTATTTTTACCTTCTAGTAAATCATTGATATTAATATTATAGTCATCACATATTTGTTTAAGTAAAGATATATCAGGAATATTTTTACCATTCTCCCACTTACTAACTGCTTGATATGTTACACCATACTTTTCTGCAAACTTTTCCTGTGTTAAATTATTCTTTTTACGAAGTTCTTTTATTAAGTTACCTATTCTTTTTTGATCCATACTACCACTTCCTATGTATAAAATATCTACATATATTATTTTATCATATTTTTTTATTTTATCATATAAAAATTTAAAAAAGCAGTAATTTTTATTTACCACTTTCTTATTTTTTTAGAATTAAAGTTTTATTTTCTTCGGCCACTTCTACATCATTAAATACTTCTTTTGATTCTTCTAAATATATTTTTTTATCTTCTTCTGGCCAAAAGTGTATTAACAACAATTTTTTAGCATTAGAATTATTTGCCAATAATCCAGCATCATAGGCTGTCATATGTGTACTACTATTAGAATTATATCTTCTTAAGAGTGAACTCTCACAAATAATTAAATCTGCATCCTTACAAAAACTTATTAAATCAGTAAGATTAGAAGTACCAATATCAGAAGTATATATAATCTTAAAATCTTTATTTTGTAATTTTACCATAAATGCTTCTATGGTATGAGATTTATTATCATGAAAAGTTATTTTTAAATCATCTATAAAAAATGAATAACTATCAGTTATATCAAAATACTTGGCGTAACTCTCTTTACTAGATACTATAGATTTCTTATTGAAGTCATAATCGTTTTTGGGTAAAAATATATTTATCTTGTTATTAAGTAATCCTAAATTATGATAGACATAAGATGCGTAGCAGATACTTCCGATATCTCCGAAATGATCTCTATGATAATGAGTAATTATCACATTTAAATCTTCTAAAGTATCAGGGAATTTTAATAGTCTAGTTATTCCACTACCACAATCTAATAGTATTTTTTTATTATTATAATTTATTAAAACCCCTGGGCAATTCATATTACCTTTAGTATATGGAGAAATAGTTCCAAGTGGTGTAATTGTTATCTCACTCATTTTACTATACTCCTCTTTTTTATTAACATTTTTTCTTTAATAGTAGGTTCTACATACCTTATAATATCTTTATCAAGATTAAATAGTTCTTTTACCATACTAGAAGAGACTGATTGATATTTAGTATCTGCAAATAAGCAAATAGTATTTATCATATTATTAGATATTTCTCTATTTATTTCTTGCATAGTAACTTCATAATCATAATCACTTAAACTTCTAAGTCCACGAATGATAGCCTTACATTCATTTTGAATTGCAACATCTACTGTCGCCCCACTACCAGATATAACTTTTATATTACTCATATCTCGATATAAATATTTAATCATTTCTAGTCTTTCTTCTATAGAAAAGAATGAAATCTTTTTTGAATAATTTTGCATAACTGCCACTACGACCTCATCAAATAAATTACTTGCTTGCCATATAATGCCCATATGTCCCTTTGTTATAGGATCAAAGCTTCCCGGATATAAAACTCTTGTCATAATATCTTCACCACCTTATGTAAATTAAACCTTTTTCCTTTCTTTACTTGTATTATAATACTTTTTGTGATATAATTAAAATACATATTTGTTATGTTTATCATAACTGGAGGTTATTATGAATATAAATTTTGAATTATATAGAATATTTTATGTAGTTGCTAATCATAGTAATATTACTAAAGCAAGTGAAGAATTAAATATATCACAGCCTGCTATTAGTAAATCTATTAAGAATCTTGAAGATCAATTAGGAGGAAACCTCTTTATAAGAACTAAAAGAGGGGTTACATTAACAGAAGAAGGAAAAGAATTCTATAACTATATTAAACAAGCTATGGAATATATTAATAATGCTGAAAAGAAGTTTACCAATCTTATTAACTTAGAAACAGGATGTATAAAAATTGGAATTAATACTACTTTAACAAAAGAATTCTTACTACCCTTTCTAGAAGAATTTCACTCTTTATATCCTAAAATAGATATTCAAATTATAACAGGACTTACTACAGAATTAATATCTAAATTAAAAAATGGATTAATTGATATAGTAATATTAAATATTAACAATAAAGATTACGGTAATGATATTGAAATAATTAAATGCCAGAAGATAAATGATTGTTTTGTAGTAAATAGTAAATTCAAAGAATTAATTAATAAAGAAATATCACTAAAAGATATAAACAATTATCCTTTAATATTGCAAAAGAAAGGTTCTAATACTAGGGATTTTTTAGATAATATTGCTAAGGAAAGCGATGTTATTCTAAAACCTAATATAGAACTAGCAAGTTATTCTCTAGTTGTAGAATTTTCTAAAATAGGACTAGGTATTGGATATGTAACTAAGAAATATATACAAAAAGAATTAAAGAATAAAGAACTATATGAATTAAATATCAAAGAAAAGATTCCTAGTAGATATATAGGTATCGCTCTATCAAAAAATCACTTACCTAGTTTTAGTACTAAAAAACTTATTGAAATAATAGAAAAAGACAAATATAATTTTAAATAATTTTATATCTGTCTTTTTTAGTTTTATAATATATTCTTAGTACTATAAACTCATAACTGGCAGTTAAGCAAGTTCGAGTAAAATAGTACAAAAAAAAAGCTTGTTTTTGTTTCAAACTCTTTTAAGTACTATTTGGTGCGGGTGAAGGGAAAGAATTTATTGATATATACCATATATATAAATGCTCATAAATCATTGAATTGTATGACATTAACGCTATTATAATTCTACCTATTTCTTTGACCTTTTAAAAATAATGTACCTAAAGTGTACCTAAAATGTTATTCGGTATTATCTAGAAAGGAAGATTAATAATGAATAACTATTGTATAAACTTAAAAAAAAGAAAGAATAATCCATACTGTAAATTACTAAATAAAGAAATAACTTTTTCCTTTGTAGAGAATGCGATAATAAAGAATATAAGAAAATCTCTGCAGACCTTTGCAGAAAAATGCAGTGTTCTGCAGATATAAAACGAAAAAAGTCCACTTCCGACAAAAAAAGTCCGGCTACAAGTGGACTACAAAGTGGACTACAAAAATCAAATAACAATCAAATGAGAAAATATTCACAAACATTAGCAAAAAAGCAACAAAAGCCAGAAAAAATGCAAAACAAATCAAATAAACTAGCTAGTCTAGAAAGAAATAGATATAGTGTATTTAGCAATGATACTGAAAGATGCTACTTGTGTGGCAGCACCTATAAACTAACTTGGCACGAAATATATTCGGGAAAGAATAGACAGAACTCTATGAAAAATGGTCTATGTCTAAGGTTATGTTTAAATTGTCACTCTAAAGAACAAGAAGATAGCCAATTTAACGATTATTGGCGCAAGCAAGGTCAATTATACTGGGAAGAAAATACCGGCTCTAGAGAAGAGTTTATTAAGGTGTTTAGAAGAAATTATTTAGAATAAAAAAGATACTAGCCAACTGGTGTATTATCTTTTTCTTCATTATAATTAATTGGTAATTTAGGAAACTCATCACCAATTAAATATTTTAAATTATCAATCATTTCTGTGCTGTCTGTTATTTTACCCATTTCATAATCTTCAATAATCATTTTCGCTAAATCTATTATTTGTACTTCAAAATAATTTTCATCAAAGTTTATTTTGCCGAAGCAACTAGGATATTTATAATTTTGTTTTGCACCAAGAAATCTACTTGTTTCTCTATATATCATATGATTGGTATCAATAAAAAGTAATTCAAAAAAATTATCTACCTTAGAGCAAATCATTCTGTGTCCATCACCAAATGAAATCTCGTAATAAGTATTTTCAAATGACTTAATTTTTGTTTCATTAAATAAATATCCTTTTTTTAAAATATTTTCTATCCTTCTAACCTCTCTTTCTGTATTAATTGGATGAAAATGATTTGTTTTTATAGCATCAATCAATTTCATCTTTTCTAAAGATTTAATTTTTTCAAAAAAAGAGTTTACTGCACTAATTGATTTCTGCTGATTACAATAAAAATTGTTGAAATCTTCAACTTCAATGCTTTCACAGCAAAAATTATTAAACATAAAAATAGGTTTGTCTTCACTATTGTTAACTTCTGTTACTGGAATATATTGCTTTTTAATATTTTTATTTTTTATTTTACTAGTGTTCATTTGCTAATTTATTATAATATATAAATATATCTTTCTCTGATATTTTATTACAAGATGGTTCTATAGGCGAAACACCAAATCTAGCATTCTTCCAAGGTTCTTCTTGATGTGTCATATATTCTAATTCATCAGCAGAAAAATTGCCAAAAGTATCCCAAATAGCATTTAAAAATCTTACAAGATCTTCATTTTTTATGTTTATTGGCTTATAATTCTTTTCTATTTCTTGCCAACAATAACCCTTATATTTTGCATATAAAGATGGAAATACAGGCCCATGTACCCATGCTTCTGGTGCTTCTTCAAACAATACTGATTCAATTTCTTCTGCACTTTGATTATTAAGTGCAATAAACCAAGCATAAGCATAATATACTAGTTTTTGCAATTTCTTTGGAGTTAATGCCCTTTTTGATAAGAAAAAATCAGAAATAGTATAAATAGTAATTTTTTCCTTTTTCATTTTACCATCCTCCTATATTCAATATAAGTATAACACAAAAGAATATTTTTGTGTTAACAAATTAATTACTATTTTATATTTTTTATAACAAAAAGTCAATAACTGTGTGGAAATAATGGAAAAACTAACCCAAAAAAGTAATTTAATGGAAAAAAACTATAGATTAACAACTCTGTTAATATCTATAGCTTTTCTTTTTGGCATACTATTAATCTGAAACCATGCTCTTTTATTTTTAATATTATATTTAATAATTAAAATATTATCTTTTCTTCTTGTTAGTCTATAAATAATATCTTTATCACTTATTCTTTTTTCAACCATATTATCCCCTCATTTGGCTAGATATTATAGCATAAATTGATAGAAAATGCAAATCAGGGCATAAAAAAAGAAGTAGACAATTAAGCCTACTTCAATTTAATATAATCTTACACTATCCCAATTGGTAGTTCCATTCTGGAAGTTAAGATTAACTTGTCTTTGAACTTCATCATAGTTAGAGCCTAATGCATTCTTTCTATCTTCACCATTGCCAAAGTCTCCTCTAATAGTCTTTCTAACCAAATCTAGGATATCAACAGTTGAATCTGGTGCAGGTGCTAGAATTTCATCAACTCTTGCTTGCACTTCTGCATATCTATCGCCTAATGCATTCTTTCTGTCCTCGCCATTGCCATATTTGCCTTCTATTACTTCTCTAGCAAGTTCTTCGGTAGCCTTTTCTTTAATAGGCTCTAAATTATTAATCTTGTTTGCTTCATCAGCGATATATCAATGACACTAAATAGATACTCTCATATGTATGATTCTAAATTGGAAGAAGTAATTAATTTAATTGAAAATATAAATAAATAACTAAAAAAATGTACCTAAAATGTACCTAATAACATTTAAAAATATAAAAGCCCTTATTAAATAAGGGTTAATAATCACTTGGTGCGAACGACGAAGTGGTTTACAACTCTTTCGCATAAAGACGATTGATTTATATCAATCACTATAAAAATAATATCAATTTTTTTATTTTCTTTCAATACTTTTTACTTATTTCTTAACCAAATTAGCTAATTTGACTATTATATAAAAATAATATATAATGGGATTGAATGAGGTGAATTATGAATTATTCGAAAAATTGTCCTTTTTGCATAAACTCAAGGCTTGAAAATAATAGACTTGCTAATTTACCAACCAATGATACTATTTTATTTCAAAACAAAAACATATATGTTCAGGTCGATATTTCTCCATTAACTATTGGTCATATCTTAATTATATCTAACTATCATTATCTAAATTTCTATGAAATGCCTAAAGAAATAAAAGAAGATGTTATTAAGATTAAAGAAAAACTAAAAATAATCTATAAGAATCTTTATAATACTGATATTTTATTTTTTGAACATGGTTCTGCACAATCAGGTTATGCTGGTACAAGTATAGATCATGCTCATCTGCATTGTATTCCATATTTTAACAATAAATTAGATATAAAGAATACTTTAAATAAAATGTTAGGAGATAACATAGAGTGTGATATACTAGCAAATTATGACTTTAATAATCAATTTTCATATATATACATTGAAAGCGAAAAAGATGGAAAAGTTATATATAAAGTTAACAGGTTACCTAGTCAATTCTTAAGAAAATTAATATTAGAAAAATTAGGAGATAACAATTTCTTATGGCAAGAAAAATGTATAACTCCTAATAGCATAAACAAACTGAAACAAACAATTATTGACTTTAAAAGTAAAATATCTATTTAAAATTATCTAACACATGGATGCTTTTAGTATATACTTTGCATACTTTTGAAAGCGAATCAATAATATCTTTTTCCTGTTCTATAGGCTGTGTATGCATAGAATTATCTTTAACAAATGGTGCAACTTCTCCAGTTCCATTTGTTTTTATTATACTTCCAACTACTACATCTTTTATATTATATTTTTTTATTACTTCAATATATTTATTTATATCTTTTATAGTTATGTCAAGTAAGACAGGTTTTATATAAAGTATTACAGGAATATTTAGTTCTTTATTAATTTCAAAACTTTTAAATCTTTGCAATGGTTCAGTTGTTCCTTTTTCAAATTTATCCCAAGCACTTATTGTAGCTGAAGATACAAAAATAGTTAGCTGACCGTAATACTTAATATTATTCCCTATTTCTATTAAATCCCTATAATCAACAAATCTTTTTGTAGAAAACTGTACTTGGTTTCCTTTTTTTAAAAAATAGTCGATTAATTTTATAGTTTGTGGTTTGTTAGTTTCATCCCAACATTCTGAATAACATCCAAATGATATTAATGTTCCATTCTTACCAGATTTATATCCTTTATATGATTCTACTTGTTTAATTAATTCCTCAGCAGTAATATATGTGTCTAATACTTTCCCTTTTGAATAATTTAATGTCGGTAAGTAGCAATATGCACAATTTGCTGTGCAACCTAAACTTGTATTTACAAAAAGTCTATCTGGTTCATTACTAAATAAATAACCTGTATCAATCATTTTTTTAATCCCCTCTTAACTTGTGATTTTTTTATGCAAAATTCCCATAGTATTTTTGGCTTCTCGTATCTACTCATATTTTCTTGTACTAAATTACATACATCAAACCCATTAAATAGAGAATCAAAATCTTTATATTCAAAAAATCTTTTATAAATATTTCCATCATAGTAGAAATTATTCTCAATTTCTTTAGAATTATTAGGAATGTATAATTTATCATTTGTAGCATTTACTCTTGCAATTAATAGTCCATCATTTGCCAATACTCTATATATTTCATCAAATATATAATTTGTAGTATTTAAATCAAAATAATGTAAACTTAAATCAGCAATTATTACATCTTTTGAATTGTCGCTAAAAGGCAAGCCATTACTCATATCAAATAATAACGTTTTTAATTCAGGTATTGAACTATTAACCATTTTTAACACTTCTTGTGAAATATCACAAGCTACTATATTTTTAAATCCGTTATCCAATAAGTATTTACTACAATATGCTCTTCCACATCCTAATTCTATAATCCTACTATTTTTATTAAATAAATATACATATTTATTTAACCAATTATCATAAGTTGAATTATATTGTAGATGTATTTTATCCCAATATTTATCAATTTGTCCCATATAAAACTTTACACCTCTTAATAAACTTGCAATAATAACTTATTCATTGCTTCTTCTTAATTATATCATAGTTTTATATTTTTTTAATTAATAATTATAAATTATCTCTCAAAATCATCACGATTTTTATCTTTTTTATTAATAACACTAGTATATTCTTTTTCATCCATAATGCCATTTATAAATAAATTATCAGCCATTTCTTTATATTTATCGTCTTTATCACCAAATATACCATGTATTTTATCGTGAATAAATTTTACTACTCTTTGAAATTTATCTTTCCAATAGTCTAATGAATCTTTTAAATCTTTTATTATAGATTTTAATGATGATATTTCATTATCTTTATTATTTAAATCACATCTTAAATCATTTATTTCTTCATTTTGTAATTTAACTCTTTTTCTTAAATCTTCAATAGAGTTATGATTTTCTTCAAAATCTTCTTTTATTTTATCTACTGATAAAGAGTAGTTAGTTATTTCTTTAAAGTCATTAGTGGATTTATTTACTTCTTCGATATAATCAATTAACTTATCTTTATTTTGATTAGATAGAAGTAGATTTTTATTTGATAAAGGTTGATTCTTTAAATTATTAATAATATCTTTTATTTCTTCTGATTTAGTATTTAAGTCCTTTGTTTGATTATTAAGTTTATTTATTTTTTGTCTTTGTTTATTATAATTCTTTTTTAGTTCATCATAATCAACCATTTGACTAACTCTATAATCAATATTTCTTCCTTTTTGTTTGTCTTTTAAAACAACATTTAGACCATATTCTTTATTAAAGCCTTGAATACATTTATATCTCATTTTATCTTGTATTTTAGGTAAGTTATCTTTTTTAAATACACTACATTTTCCAACTTGCTTACTCATACCTGTTTTACAATTTTCTTTAACTGCTATTCCTACTATATGAAGATGTGAAGAAGATTCATCAAAATGTATAGTCGCATTTGCTACTTTAAAATCTGGAACTAATTCTTTTAAATATAAAACTTGCTCATCATATACTTTAGTCATTTTATACATTTCTTTATCATCTTTATCCCACCAATAATCCATATCTCCAAGTTCTATAATAATTTCTACTGCTAGATCATGTTTTGTATCATTACTTATTTTACTATAATAATCTTTTACCTTTCTATCATCTCTTGTTTGTTTAGAATTGTATTCTAATCTTGCTTCTTCAAATTCTTGTTTATATATTTCTTTAACATCTTTTACAATATCATTTGAGCCATATAAAGTTTTTATCTTTTCAGGATTATTATCATATTGTCTTAAGTTATGATGATTTACTTTTGATAACTGCATAGCATTTTGAATAGCATTGTTATTATAGTTAGTAGGAGTATTCTTTTGCTTTGCTTTTTTAGTTTTATTCTTATCATTTCCAATATGAAATGAGTATGCTAGTTCTACCATAATTTCACCTCAAATTCTATCTTGAAAAAGTTATTTGACAAGATGTATAACTCCCTATATATCTTGTCATACTAACAAGATATGGGAGCTAAGGTTTAACACCTTAGAATCCGTTTTATCTTATTCAAAAAATAACTAAAACTTCGTAATAGTTATATTTTCATAAGATAGAATAAAATATTATCGCCACTTACAAAATTACTTTGTAATTTCATAACGTGCCACACATTTTATTATGAAGAAATTTCATTATATGAATTTTCTTCATCTTCATAGTAAGGAAAAGGTTTTGATTCTACCAATATAGGTTCCTTACTATATACAACATTACCATCACATTCAGCTGGTATTAATTTAAATACATCATCAACATGCTCCAGTAATGTTCCATTATCTTCTTTAACATATAATACTCCTAGATTATATGTATCCATTTTCTCATCAGGATCTATCATTCTATAATCCTCTAATGGAAATACTCTAACAATTGTTTTCTTATCTTCTAAAAAGTTAAAATAGAATACTTTATCTTTAACACTATAAGTTGCTTCATAATAACCAACATCATAAAATTGTCTTAATCTCATTATTTGTTGTGTCATTTCTTCTTCAGGTAGATATTCACTAAATCTAATCTTTCCATAGATATTTCCAAATAATGATGGTACATATCTATCATAATAACCTTTAAAATATAAATCGTTAGAAGTACTTGCTATACTTTCTCTGAATTTGATAAACTCTATATCAGTATAATTTCCATATTTATCAGTTAGTTCTATTTCCTCAATATATTTCATTATAAGTTCTGCTTTCTCATCTCGTGTATATTCATTCCAAAACTTATTTCTTTGTTTAAATTTATCGGGATACTTGATTGAATTGATAAAGTCGATATCTCTTTTAACTAAAATATCATTAGGAGTAAATTTTAATTTTTCACATACTTCAGTTTCGTTTAATTTAGTTTCCAAATCATTTATAATACCTTCAACTTTCTTTCGTTATTGATTGTATTCTTTTAAAGTAAATACTTCATTTATATATGCTTCTCTAATCCTATCAAATTTAGATTTTTGGTTTTTTAATTCTTTTTCTAATTCTTCTTTTGGATTTTCTATCTTTTGCTTAATCATTGGTAAGAAGTATTGATTAACAATTGAATCATATTCTACGATTGAATCCATATATTCATCTATTGTTTTCTCAATTTCAGACTCTTTAAAACTAATTTTACAATCATGACAGTAATAGTAATAATATGAATTACCATTTTTCTTTGTTGTTGCTTTACCACCTAATATTCTTTTACATTTAAGACATTTTAGTTTTTGCATAAATAGATAAGTTAGAGTTCTTTGAAAACTTCTAGAGTTTTTCTTTTGTTGTACCTGGCATTCTTCCCAATATTCTTTACTAACTAATGGTTCTACAACATCAAAATAATAAGTAGGTTTCTTTGTTCTTCTTCCGTGAATAAAATCTCCTTTATAAATTGGATTTTCAAGTATATTTAAAATTGTCGAATCTCTCCAATTAGTTTTATCTAAAACTTTTTCTTCATTTAAAATATTACTGATTTTCTTATATGATAATCCATCATGATACATATTAAATATTCTAATAGCAACATCTTTAGTTGCATAATCAATTATTAATTTCTTATCTTCATGTTTATAGCCTAAAGGTGCTTGATGTGGAATATGACCAACTTTAATAGCTCCTGCAAGTCCTATTTTAGTTCTCTCTGATGTTCTTTCAATTTCTTGTTGTGAAACTGATGTAAGTATTCTAGAAATCATTTTACCATTAGCATTAGTTGTATTTATTTCATCATTAGCACAATCTAAATAAGCATCATTTTCTTCTAAAAATGTAAGTATCTTTTCCCAATCTGAAACTGACATTGTTAATCTATCTAATTTTAATACTACAATAGTATTTACTTTCTTATCTCTAACATCTTGTAATAATCTTTCAAATTCTGGTCTATAATTACCTGTTTTAGCACTTATTCCTCGTTCTTCATATACATCATATACTTCATAGTTTTTATACTCGCACATAGCCCTTAATCGTTTTTCTTGCTCTGGTAAACTAAATCCTTCTCGTACTTGATCTTCAGTAGATACGCGAATATAAAGTCCTGCTACTTTCTTTTCTTCATTCATTAAAACTCAACTCCTTTTACTAAAAAAGAGGAGACAACAGTATTTAATAAAGCCTAAATACTACTGACTCCTCTAATAATTCAATATTATAATTTTTGGGTAAATTGTGCTTATATTTCATAGATGTACCTCCATTTCTAGAGTATACTTCTCTTATTGGTTATTTATAATATCACTTTTTTAGAATTAGTCAATACCTTGTTCAGGGTACTAGTATTTAGTTTTCTTTTATATATTGTTCTAGTTCTGATAATTTTATTTTTTTACCAAGATTATGGATATAGATTTCATTTGAATAATTAAATGCTAGATAGAGTTTATTATTAATAAAAATTCTATGTGGCTCAATATAAGTTAAATTAGTATGTTCAATATGCCTAATACTACCATTTTCTATAATAGGCGAAGTATTACAAAAGTCACATATAACATTTAATCTAGAAACTAATGATTCATCAATCTCAATTTCTTCTTTAATTATTTTTATCATAGACACCAACCTTTCTATGATTTTTTCTTATAAAACGAAAAAATCAATCATTTCTGATTGATATCTATCTAAATGTTCGAATAGTTCGAACAGATTCGTCAATGGTGCCTGTGAAGAAGAAGTTGAATAACTTTTCTTACAAACAAATATTAGGTAGTAATAATTTACTAACTACTATAAGTATATCATATATCTAATTTTAATGATATTATTTTTTGTTTAAAGTTAATACTTTATGTAATTCTTCTATATCTTTTGACATTACATTAAACCCTGCTTCAATTATATCTGTATTTATCAAATCTATATTAAGTATTTTTAATAAATCTAATGAATATTGACTACTTCCTGCTGATAAAAATTTAATATAATCCTCTTTTGATAAACTTTTTTTATCAACTAAAGAATCTACAACTACACTTGCCATTAATAACCCAGTTGCGTATTTATATGGATAATAACTCCATCTATATAAGTGCCCAAGTCTAGTCCATTCAATATTCGCTATTTCATCATAAGTAATATTCGATCCGTAGTATTTTCTTATAATACTACTATATTTTTCGCTTAAAACTTCTGATGTTAATTCAGATGTTGTTTTAACATAATACAAATCATTTTCAAATTCTGTATACATTGTTTGTTTAAATACTGACGAAACATAATTTTCTATTTCTTTACTTAAATAAAAGATTTTTTCTTCTTGCGTATTAGCATTTTTATATAAGTATCTATTTAATAGAATTTCATTTACTATAGAAGCTGTTTCTCCAACAAATATTGTACTATTCTCATATATAAAAGGTTGTTCTTTTTTTGATAAATAGTAATTAACGATATGTCCTATTTCGTGAATCATATTTTTTAAATCAATATATGCGCCTCTAAAATTCATAAAAGAATATGTATGCCACGAAAAAGTTATTGATTGATGCTTATTCTCATTTAATTCAGCATCTATATGACCATCAAATAATATTTTTACAACCTCAATATATTCTGGACCTAATGGTTCTAATGCTTTCAAAATTATTTCTTTTGCTTCTTCTAACGAATATTTAATTTTTAAATTACTATCTAATGGAACTCCAAAATCATATAAGTGAGGTTCTTCTATTTCAAGTAAATCAGATTTAATTTTTAAATATTTTTGAATAAGACCTAAGTTATTATTTACTGATTCAATTAATTTACTTATGATTTCAGGATTAATATTTTCTTCAAATAATATTTTTTCTAAAACAGAATTATATTTTTCTAAAATGGAATTTTCTATTCTACAACCATAAATTCCATTTAATATATTTGCAAAACTAGTTTTTTCTTTTTGAAATGTTTCATTTACAACAAAATATGTCTGTCTTCTTGTCTCCCTATCTCTGGAAGAAATATATTTTGCAAAATTAGATGATGTTATTTTAACTTCTTCTCCATCTACATTTATAATTCCGTATTCAATATCTCTAAGTAAATTATTATATATACTTAATTGTTCATTTATGCTATCATTATTTTCTTTTGTTTTTTTATTTGTTTCATCTGATTGTATATGTTCTTTGAGTCTAAATAAATTATGTAGTGATAATTTATAAATCTCTAATTTAGAATTTTCAAAAATAAAACTAGAGACTTTTTCAAATCCTAAATCTAATATTTTTTTATCAACAAATTTTAATATATTATTTACTTCATTATTAAAATTTTCTGCAACTTTCTTTAATTCAATACATTCATCATCATTAATATTTTTATAATACATTAAAGAACCATATATTAAAACATTATTAACCAATTCTTTTATTTTCCATTTTTTATCTAATATATTTAGTAGCACGATAGAATCTAACTCAATATTTTCATATTGTTTAATGTCGTTTATTAATTTTTTAATATTTTCTATTTCTTCATAAAATAATTGATTATTACTAAATATTTCTTCTAAATTCCATTCCCATTTAGTCATCATAATCACCTCGCTATAAATAATTCATTTCTATTATACCATAGATTTTAATATTTAATGATTATATAATTTTAAAAAGTAAGGTTGTTGTTTATTAGATGTAATATATAAATGTCAATTATATTAGAATATATTTTAAAGAAAAATAAAAAATATGCTTTCGTAAAATTAGCATATTTTTATTTGTCGTGGTACATTTTGTTGCGTAAGCAATGAAAGTAGCGATAGAAAAATTAGGTTTCAAAAGGGTTTACCATTTTCACACTCGTTATTGGCTCTGCCAATAGCGTAGTGTGTTACTCTTTTGGACAATACATACTAATTATTAAAATGATTTTTTATATCCAAAATTTCATTTTTTAATTCATCTAATGTAATATTCAATGCATAATTAAATGGTAAAATTTGACTTTTATAATGATTATGTTGATTTATCATAGTTTTTTTACTCATTAAATATTTTCTAGTAACACTAGATGATCCCTTCCATCGTGTTTGTCCATTTTTTGGGAACATATATTCAATCTTCTCGCCAAATGTTTTTCCATTTAACGAATTATCATTCGGATTATTTTGATAAAATTTTTCTTCTATCCATATTCTTATTGCCGTCATATAAAATATTTTGTCTATTGCATTTTGTTCAAAACTTTTATTATATACAAAATTATTATCTAAATTATCTATTAATGAAACAAAGTATTCGTTTGTTAAGTTAACATTTTCATATTCAAAAGAATAACTTCTATCATAATGAAAAACTAGATTTTCTGGTGCTTGTAAATCATCTTCTCTTTCAATTAATAATTTAAAATATTTATCTTTATTTTCATCTGTTGAAACATATGCAAGTAAATTGCTTATACTCAATACACTATCACTTTCATTTAAATTTATATCTTTCAAATATAAAATACCATCAACTTTTTCTATATATTTATATTTAAAAATATTTCTATGTTGGGTATTAGCAATATTAATACAATCAATATTATGAGTTAATATAATTACCTTCTTCCCACTTGAAGAAGCTTGTACTAAATCAAACATAATTCTATACTGATTAGAAATATCATAACTACTTAATGGATCATCAACAATTAAAATTTCTTTATTACTTGCAATAAATTGATAAATTGTAAAAGTAAAAACCATTAAATTCACTTCACCTGTACTATATTTTTCAACATTTCTAGGTAAAGTAATTTCTACATATTTTTCATTATCATTAAACTCAACATCATCAAATGAAACATTAAATTTACTCTTAAAAATTTCTTTTATTGCTATTTCATTCTCTCTTAAAGAATTATAATATTGCTCTTTTTCTTTTTCTAATTCTTTTATTTCACTATTAATTTTTATCAACTGTGGTTTTATTACATCTATTTCTTTCATATTTTCTTCATTTCCACCACAGATAAAATAACTAATTATATCTTCTTTCATTATGTTATTATTACTAATACATTCTGTAATTTTTTTGATATTTTCTATTATTTTTTCTGGTTCTAAATTATAATTTTCATGTTGATATTGTCTCAATAATTCACTTTTTAATAATGTTAATTCTTTATTTTTTTCTTTAATCAATTGTTTGATTGGTTTATCATTAACTTTACCACATACAGGACATTTACAATCTTCTTCATCTAATATTTTTTCTAAATTGCTATATATAGATTTTATAAATTCGTTTTTTAAATGTTCTAATTCATTTTCTATGTCACCAAGTTCTAATAAATTTGCATAATTGAAAATTAAAAATTGATTATCCGTGTTTTTTAATGAATTAATTATTTTCACTTTATCACTCTTAAATGTTATGATTCCATCTTCATTATTAACAAATGCTGTATTCAATTCTGGAAAAATTGATTTTGCACCTTTTTGGGTTGTAATATTTAATGATTTAAAATTATCTTTTATATGTAATCTGTTAATTATTTTTTCTTTTTCTTCATATTTAGATGCCAATTCTGCAACTTGTGCACCAATGATTAATTTATTTTTATTTTTTAAAAAATCACTTTTTAATTGTTCGTAATCTATATGTTCATATTCAGGATGAATTTTTAAAATAGTATTATATATAGTTGACTTACCAATACCATTTGGTCCCAATATAATTTGATTCCCTAAATTTTCATCTATTTCAAATCCATTATCAAATTTAATAAAATCATCTGTAAAGTTTTCTTTTTTAAACACTATATCTACCTCCTAATAAAAAAAACAGCATTAAAATCTTAGATTCTAATACTGCTTAAATCTATAATTATTATATCATAATTTGACAAATAATGCTATATTCCTAAATCAAAATCTTCATCTTTAGAGTAATATTTATCAATATCTGCATATTCAAACAATTCATCTTCTTTAGATGTATATTTTGCTATATATTTAATATCTTTTTCACTAAATTCTTTATTATCATAATATTCCTTTATTTCGTCTACTGTGGCTTCTTTTGTTTGTTCATTACCAATTAATAGTAATTGTCTAAAAAAGTCTTTTATTGCCTCTATAATTGATTTTATGTAGTTAATTAAATTATTGTTTTCTTGTTCTAATTTTTTGTTTTTTAATTTTAAATCTTCAACTTCATTTTGTATATTTTTATTTTCTTTTTCTAAATATCTATATGATTTAGCATATGTATCAACTTCATTATAAATCTTTTGTATTTTAGGTTGTAATTCCATTACTTGTTTAGTTTGTTCTATAACTTTATTCATTGAATCAAAAGTATCTTTTTTTACTTTAACATATTCTTTATCAAATATAGTTTCTTTGTTAGAACTCATTTTTTGTTCTAGTTCTTCCATAGACTTATTCAATTTATTATTTTTAGAAGTCAATTCTACATTTAGTTTTCTAGTTATTTTCTTATATTGTTTAATATCTATATGTTCGTTATCACTATTTTTAATGCCTCGATCTAAATCATAACCATTATTTAACATTCTTTCGTGATATTTATCTTGTAAAGTAGATAAATAGTTTTTATCTTTCATATAGTGTTTTTTAGAAATAGTCCATTTATCTTTTTTGCTTCTATTATCATATTTTTTAATCAATGGAACTACTACACAATGTAAGTGTGGTGTTTTTTCATCTAAATGTATTGTTGCATTTAATACTTGTTCTTTTTTATAACCAATATCATTATAAACAAAGTCCATACAACAATTTGCCCATTTAATTATTTCATCTTTTGTCATATCTTTAAAGAATTCATAATCACTAGAAAATAATAATTCATCCGCAACAACACTATTTGAATCATCTAACATTTTATTAAAACTTTTCTTTCTATTTTCTCTTTCTGTTTTTTGTTTTTCGTCGTGTTGTTTTTTATAATCTTTTACTAAATTCATATATGAAGTGTAATAATCTTTATGTGTAATAGGAACTAAATCTATATTATCTTTTGACTTACTTTTATCTATATCAGGATTAGAGTTATATGCTTCTTTACTTCTTGTATTATGTGCACCAATTTGTCCTAAATCTTTTAGTTTATTGATTGGCTCAACTCTAAATATCGCATAACTCATCTTTAAATACCTTTCTTATTTTTTCAAAAAAATCTTTATATAATGAATTTCCATTTTTATCTTTAACATCTGATAAATCTATTGTTATAACTCCAAACCTTAATTTTTCATTTTTAAATTTGTTTTCATTTTCAAGTGCTATTAATCTTATTATTTTTTCTAATTCTGATTTAGGTTTAAATGATACATCTATTAAATCATCATCTGAATCTATTTCATAATAATTTAATTTATATTCACTACCTAATGTAGAACATAATTTATCAAAATATTTTCTAGCACTTTCTTTACTTTTAACTTCGTGATTAATATTTAATCTATAACCATATTCATCTTCAAAAATATTACAGTTATAAGGTGTATCATAATTATCGTGATTATATCTCATTTCTTTTAAGTATGATTCTCTAAAATTACCTTTAATAATTTCTATTTTTTTATCTTTCTTTTCTAACTCTAAATAATCAATATAAGTTGCTATTAATCTTTGTCTTTCCTCTCTTGATAAATTAAGCCATTTAGCAATATTAGTTAAAAGTATTTCAGGTTTTACAAAATTATCAATTTCTTGTTTATCTTGTAAGATAAGTAAATCATCAACTGTGAAACTTAAATTTTCATATTGTTTTTGTTCTTGCCACTTCTTATTTAAGTTATCTTTTTGAAATTCAATTTGATTTATTTCTTTTTCAAAGTCATCTATTTTTAAAATACCTTTTATATATGCTGTTTTAATTCTATCTAATTGTTTATCCAATTCTTTAATTTGTTTTTCATAATCTATTTGTTTATTATCTAATTTTGATTTAATAAATGGTGTGTAATAATCATTTATAAGTTCATCTTGTTTAACTATTTCTATCATTAGTCCTAAAAATGTTTCTTCAATATCACTTTCATTAAAATAAGTTTTACAATGAGAACATTTATAGTAATAATATTTCTTTTTATTAGGTTTAGTAGTAGCACATCCACCTAAAAATCTACCACATTTAGAACATTTTAATTTGTTAGTAAATAGATAAGTTGCAGTTCTTTCATAATGTCTAGCATTTCTTTGTTTTTGATACTGACAATCTTCCCATTTTTGTTTACTAACTATTGGTTCAACAACATTTTCATAATAAGTAGGTTTCTTTGTTCTTTTACCATGAACATAATCTCCTTTATAAAGTTCATTTACCATAATATGATTTATTGTTGAATCTCTCCAATTTGTTTTCCAAGTACCTTTTCTTCATTATAAATATTAGCAATAGTTTGATAACTTTTACCTTCTAAATATAAATCATAAATCCTTACAATTATATCTTTTGTTAGTGGATCAGGAACTAGTTTTTTATCAATTCTTTTAAATCCTAAAGGTGGTTGATTTGGTATATGTCCTTCTTTAATTGCACCTGCCATTCCAAATTTAGTTCTTTCACTACATTTTTCAATTTCATTTTGAGAAACACTTGTCATTATTCTCATTACCATTCTACCATTTGAAGTAGTTGTATTCGCTTCATCTGCCATACAATCAATATCACAATCATTATCATTTACAATAGTCATAAGTCTTTCTACATCATAAACACTTCTTGTTAATCTATCTAATTTAAAAGCCACAATAACATTTATTTTTTTATCTTTTACATCTCTTATCATTTCTTGATATGCTGGTCTTTTATCGTTTTTAGCACTTATTCCTGCATCTTTATAAACTTTAAATACTTCATATCTTTTGAAATTACAAAACTCTTTTAATCTTTCTTCTTGTTCTCCTAAACTAAAACCCTCTCTTGCTTGGTCTTCAGTTGATACTCTTATATAAATACCTGCAATCTTTTTATCTTCATTCATACTTTTACACTTCCTTTCTATCAAAAAAAGAGGAGACAAAAGCACTAGTTCAAACTAATACCTTTGACTCCTCTTAAATATTTAGTATAATTTTTTATTTGTTTTATGGCTTTTAAATGCATAGAAGCACCTCCTTTAATAAAAGACGGATACTGCTTGTCATTTATTAGTTTTATATAATATACTTTTTATTTTCAAAAGTCAATTCCTAGTTCTAGGAAGATATTAGTTTGATTTAATATAGTTTTCTAAATCTTTAAATTTAATTTTTTCATTATAACCATTTACATATATATCATCACATTCTTCAAATATTAAATATTCATTATTTTTAATCGTAATAATATGTGGTCTAACATAAGCAATATTAGTATTTTTAATACTTTTAATATTACCATTTTTGTATTTAGGTTTAACACAAGCAAACTTACAAATCATATCAACTTTCTTTTTTAGATTCTCACTTATTTCTAATTCTGTAGTTTCTATTGTTAACATATAAATTACTCATCCCTTCTTAAATAACAAAAAAACTAACTATTTCTAGTTAGTAATTTATTACTCTCGAATAAAAAGTTCGAGTTTCCTATCTATATGGTGCGGGTGAAGGGACTTGAACCCCCACGGATAAACCACTAGATCCTAAGTCTAGCGCGTCTGCCAATTTCGCCACACCCGCACAATTATGGTGGACCCTGCAGGACTCGAACCTGCGACCGCCCGGTTATGAGCCGGATGCTCTAACCAACTGAGCTAAGGGTCCATTACTATATAAATATTAACTTTTCATACAAGATAAATGCTATCCACTATTGTTAGAACATCCTTCTTGAAGAACATATTAAGTATACCATTTTTATACTATGATGTCAATAAGTTAAATAATTATTTTAACTATTTTTTACTATTTTATGCTATTAATGAATAAAATTTACTATGAATAATCAAAATATTGAAGATAAAGCATTGACTACTCTAGCCTTTGTTATAGGGCTTGCTCTTATAGATAATCTATCTAGTACTGAACAAAATGCTGTTGGTAACTGGATAATGTTAATAGCGCAAACACTTTGTACTAATGGTAGTTATACTTTTAATAAAGAATGGAAAGGTCATATAAATAATAGTAATACTCCTTTTACTAAAGATACTCTAGAAAAAGTTGGAGATATTATTAATAATACAATAAAAAAGAACTATTTCTAGTTCTTTAAATTATTTTTTTTAAAATTAAAGACATTATTATTGCTATCTCTAATAATTAATTCTTTACCCCGGATATAATATGTATGGTTGATACTTATTTGGAGACCTCATGGCTCCAAATAACACTAATAAGACTTACACAGTAAGGCTTATAGTGCATATAAAAAGAACCTAGATAAATAATTATCTAAGTTCTATATATCAATATCAAAAAATAAATAACCTTTTAAAATCAAAACATTCATATTACTATCATATATAGTTATACCTATTTTAAAGTATTACAACTTCATTCCATTTATTTTCTTTTAAATTTACTATTTACTTTTTTCTTAGTTTTATTTGTTTTAATACCAGTCTTTTCTAATCTAACATTAGATTTTTCTAAGCCAAGAATAATCATTACTAAATGACTATAATCAACACGACTAAAACCTCTTAAACAAATATAACTATCTAAATTATTAATAACAAAATTAACAAATTCTTTATAACCACCAATAATACAATTTTTGCTTATCCATTTATTATTAACTTTAGTATCTACATAAATAACAGGATTAATATTTGAACCATATTTCTTTACATAAAAACAATTTTTTAACTTATCTTCATAATAAAAGTTTCTTGTTTCAAACATTTTACCTCTACCAACAACAAAATATGTTGAAAAGGTACCTACCTCACCAGTTATCATATTACAAACTTTATCATTCATAAATAACCCCCTGCTTAATTGTTTTTTAATTTTTTATCTAAAATTACTTTTTATTCTCCTCTTTTAATTTAGCTTGTGCCACCGCCTTTATAGGGGATAGATTTCTACTACCAACTTTCAATAGTATATACCGCAATCAATAAAGGTAATAGATTAAATCCCAATCATTATAAAAAAATATTATTTAAAAGTTTTGATACCTTACTCGTTAATACATGATGATTATAATTATACCATCATTGTTTTAAAGATACAATTTGATTAGTTCAAACTACTTTGTTCTAGGCGTTAATTCATTTTTTATATTTTCATATTCTTTTTCAGAAGGATCGTCATCTATCATTAGACAGATATCACCATATGTTAATTCCATTCCTTTGCTAATAGACATTTTTACCAATTCGATGATTGCTCTATCTCTAATTTCTCTTTCTAATTTTTGATCAACATCTGGAACCATTGGTATTACTTCAGTTAGAAAATTATTGTTCATTTTATTTGTAACTTTATTTATATATTCATCATATCTTTTACTCATATTATTGTCCTCCTCCTCAAATACATTATACCATATTTTTATAAATTGAGTATATATAAAATTTAAAAGGACTAGATTTTTCTCTTGCCTCAATCATTTGTGATTAATAGTTTTAGTTTCTAACACATTATAGTTAAAATAATTTTTATTTAAAACTGTAAATTAATTTAATAATTGTTATACCATAATCTATTATAAATTCTTTTTCTTCATCGCTAAATTGTTTTCTCTCTTCTAAAGCGTTATTACTTGAATGTCTAAAACATTGTATTTGTTTTCTATACTTTTTTATTATTTCATCATCTACATATTCAAAGCAATGTTTTGAATAATCTAATTTAATATAATTACCATCTACATATAAAAGATTTTCAATAAGATTTGCAATTTCCTTTATTTTCTCATCAATAGTCATATTCTCAAATCTTGCATTTCTAGTAGAAATTTCCATAAACATTTTATCAATATTATTTTCAATTTTAATGGTTGCTTCTTTTTCAAAAGTTAAATTTTCTACAATTTTTCTTCTAGTTATATATTGAACTGTATTATTATGATCTAACCCTCTTTCGATTGCTAAATTTCTTATATCATTGCAAGTAAATTTATATGGGTCTTCAGGTGGCCTATCAATAATTCTAGGAAATTCTTTTATCTTATAACCATTATCATGTAAATAGAATAGAACAAAGTAAAATAATCTTGTATTTTTTATAGTAGTAATATCAAGAGATGGTTCACATAAATCTTTCAAAATCCTTATGACATCTTCATCATCAAATGCTTCATATTCCATCTCATCATATGGATTGTCATTGGTTATCAAGTTGATTTCTTCCATTACTTTTTTATCTTCTTCTGCTTTTGTAATTAATTCATTATAAAATTTATAATAATCTTCTTTTGATACATGCTCTTTATAATATTTTTCAAGATTAATCATACATTTCACCTAATAAAATATTATACTATAATATTAATCAACCAGTTTTCTAAACAAATGAAAAATATTATTTATTAGTAGTTTTATAAGATTTAATAGCTTCAATAATATATTGCTCAATATATCTTTTATCTCTCTTAACTAAATCAAAAGGTAATACACTTATTATCTTAGATTTATTAAAAGATATTTTTTCATGTTGATTACCTTTCTCTTCTAGTAAAATTTTATCTATATCATCAAAAGTTAATAATTTCTTCTTACTTAATTTTCTTATTCTTATTGCTTGTGAATGGCTTGGTGTTGCATCTTCATATGTTATTACTGAATATACTATTTGTTGTTCTTGTTTAGATAAAAAAGATAATTCTAATGCAGGTAATAATCCCATAGTTAAATTAGGCTTATCTTTTAGTTTTCTTGAATTATCAACTATCTCTAATAATTCAGGTATTAAACAAGTCAATCTAATATATCTTTGAATTTGTCTTGCATTATCATTACTTTTTTCTGATAATTTTTCATCACTTCTTAACTTCGTGTCATAATAGCACGAAGTTTTACCTTGATGCTTCATTGCTTCCATTTTCATTCTATAAGCAAATGCTTTTTCACTTGGTAATAGTTTTTCTCGATACATATTTGAATCTACCATAAATATTGTAGATTCATCATCATTTAAATCTTTAATAATTGCATCTATTTCTTCTAACCCTAATATTTCATATACTTTCTTTCTTCTATGACCTGATAACAATTCATATCTATCATTCTCTTTTCTTCTTACTACAATAGGTACTAATAATCCATTTAATTTTATACTTTCTACTAAATCATTTAATTCATCGCCTAACTCTACTTTATATGGATGATTCTTAAAATCATCTATTTCACTAATTTTAATTTTTATTATTTCATTCATTACTATCTTCCTTTACTTTATAATTTATCTTCCATTCAAAATATTCTTCATAATTAATTATCATTTTTTGTTTTTTATCTCTCATATTATTCCATTCGTCAAAGAATAAATTAATTGTTTCATCATTTGTTCCTAAATCAATTCTAATTTTAGGAAACATTTCTTCTAACCATAAAAGAAAATACAAAATATCTGATACACATTTAAATTCATATTGTTTAATTAAATTATCATTTACTAAAAGTATCTTAGATAATTCCTGTAATCTAGATTTACTTGGATTTCTATCTCCTTTTTCATATCTAGTTAAAGTTCTTCTTTTGTTTTCTCCAGTTATTCCTAAATCATCTGAAATATTATCTTGAGTTAAATGTCTAAATATCCTTACAAATTTAATTCTTGTTCCTTGTGATAAATCATAAAGTTCAGGCCTTAAATATATTCGATTTCGCACTCTCTCACCTCCTTTTTTCCTGTCGCAAAAAAGTATAAAAAAAGCTAAGATATGCGACATTAATCAATATCTTAGTCTAAATTTCAAATTTTATATTAATTTTATATAAAAATTAATTAAGTATAAATTTATATCAAAAACAAAAAAATCCTAGATTTTTCTAGGATTTTTGGTTATAAATTTTAATTAATTATTTATCCCCGTTATTGATTGCGGCTTGAGCAGCAGCAAGTCTAGCAATAGGAACTCTATATGGTGAACAAGATACATAGTTTAGTCCTATATTATGACAGAACTCAACAGATGTTGGCTCTCCACCATGTTCTCCACATATACCAAGTTTAATATCAGGTCTAGTATTTCTACCCTTTTCTGCGGCCATCTTAACAAGCTGTCCTACTCCTACTTGGTCTAATTTAGCAAATGGGTCAATTTCATATATCTTATTTTGATAATAAGCATCTAAGAATTTACCAGCATCATCTCTAGAGAAGCCAAATGTCATTTGGGTTAAATCATTAGTACCAAATGAGAAGAACTCTGCTTCTTTAGCGATAGCATCTGCGGTTAAGGCTGCTCTTGGTATTTCTATCATAGTACCAATATGATATTTCATATCAGAATTATATTCTCTCTTAACTTCTTCAGCTACTTCTACAACGATATCTTTAACAAACTTAAGTTCTTTTTCTTCTCCTACTAAAGGTATCATAATCTCAGGTGTAATATCATAACCATCTTCTTCTTTAACCTCAATAGCGGCTTCCATTAAAGCCCTAGTTTGCATTCTAGCAATCTCTGGATAAGTAACAGCAAGTCTACATCCTCTATGACCCATCATTGGATTAAATTCATGTAATTCTGCTATCTTATTCTTTAAGTGTTCTACAGTAACATTCATATCTTTTGCTAAAGCAATTATATCTTCTTCTAAAGTAGGTAAAAACTCATGTAATGGTGGATCTAAGTATCTAACAGTCATTGGAAGATTCTTTAACTCTTTATACATAGCTTTAAAATCACCTTTTTGGAATGGTATTAATTCATCTAAAGCTTTTGTTCTATCTTCTACTGTCTCTGATAGAATCATCTTTCTAATTTTAGGTATTCTATCTTCTTCAAAGAACATATGCTCAGTTCTACATAGTCCTATACCTTCTGCTCCTAGTTCAATAGCTTTAGCAGTATCTCTAGGATTATCAGCATTAGTTCTAACACCTAGTGTTCTATATTCGTCAGCCCACTTCATTATTCTACCAAAATCACCACTTACTGTAGCCTCTTTAGTAGGAATATCTCCTGCATATATTTTACCAGTGTTACCATCAAGTGAAATATAATCTCCCTTATGGAATGTCTTACCTCCCAAAGTAAATTCTTCCTTTTCTTCATTAATATTAATAGCACCACAACCTGCTACACAGCATGTACCCATACCTCTAGCAACAACGGCAGCATGAGAAGTTCTTCCACCTCTTACGGTTAAAATACCTTGAGAGGCAACCATACCTTCAATATCTTCAGGGGTAGTCTCTAGTCTTACAAGTACTACTCTCTTTCCTTTACCACCTTTACCTAAGGCTTTTGCTTCTTCAGCAGTAAATACTACCATGCCAGCAGCAGCACCAGGACTAGCAGGTAATCCTTCACCAATAGAAGTACTCTTTTTTAATTCTAGAGCGTCAAATGTTGGATGAAGTAATTGATCTAGACTCTTAGCATCAATTCTAAGTACAGCCTCCTCTGGAGTAATCATACCTTCATCTACTAAATCACAAGCAATCTTAATTGCAGCTTGAGCAGTTCTCTTACCATTTCTTGTTTGTAAGAAATATAACTTACCTTCCTCAATAGTAAACTCCATATCTTGCATATCTCTATAATGATTTTCTAACTTATGAGCAAGAGTCATAAACTCTTTATAGCATTCTGGTAAATCTTCTTCTAGTTTAGTAATAGGCTCAGGAGTTCTAACACCTGCGACTACATCTTCTCCTTGAGCATTAATTAAGTATTCTCCATAAATACCTTTTTTACCAGTTGCAGGATCTCTAGTAAAGGCAACACCAGTACCTGAAGTATTACCCATATTACCAAATACCATTGATTGTACATTAACTGCTGTTCCCCAATCTCCTGGTATATCATTCATTCTTCTATAAACGATAGCTCTAGGATTATCCCATGATCTGAATACTGCTTTAACTGCTCCCATTAATTGTTCTCTAGGTTCTTGAGGGAACTTTTCACCATTCATGTGATCACTATATACTTTTTTAAATCTATTTACTAATTCTTTTAAATCTTCTACTGTAAGTTCAGTATCATAATGAACACCTTTCTCTTCTTTTAATTCATCTATTATTTTTTCAAAGAAAGATTTATTTACTTCCATTACTACATCTGAATACATTTGAATAAATCTTCTATAAGAATCATAAGCAAATCTAGGATTATCAGTCTTTTTAGCAAATCCTTCTACTGCTACATCATTTAATCCTAGATTAAGTATTGTATCCATCATACCTGGCATACTTGCTCTAGCACCACTTCTTACTGATACAAGTAGTGGATTTTCTGTATCACCAAACTTCTTTCCTTGTAATTTTTCTAGTTCTTCTAGTGCTTTAAAGATTTGAGATTCTATCTCTTCAGATATTTCTTTACCATTATCATAATAATTAGTACAAGCCTCTGTTGAAATAGTAAATCCTTGAGGTATAGGTAATCCTAAATTAGTCATTTCTGCTAAATTAGCACCTTTACCACCAAGTAAATTTCTCATATCCTTGTTACCTTCTTTAAAGGTATAAACATATTTTGTCATCATATCATCTCCTCACTCTATTATAATAACAAAGTCAAGTTAAAATTTCAATATGATTACACATTTTTTACATATTTTTTTATCACTTTCAGCCTATAGTCTTCCAGTGTCATTTATAGCCTATAGTCTATAAATGATATATCAACCATATCTATCATATATAAGCCATTATTATATACAAAAAGAAGTTACAATTAATGTAACTTCTAACAATTAAATACCTCTTCCATAATTATGAACTATATCCATATCTGTTGGAACCATAGAAATGAAATTAAATAAAGCTGTTGGTAAATCTTTAACTTCTACTTCGATAGTTCCTGTTGTTCCTATACTATCATCATTTACTTTATTTACTCCTGGTATTTTGTTTACCATTTCTACATTACAAATTTTAGGAATAAAGTATTCTATTCTAGCATTATCTTTATTTAAGGTAACTTCTATTGATAGAGCATGTCCTCTATCTCTAACCATCATTATAAGTGTTTTTTCATTTATGATTACCATATCAGTAATACCGCAATCTAAATCTATTGGGAACATCATAAATAATTGTTCGAACATTGGATTTCTAATGCCTCTTAAACTTATTGTATTGTTATGTTGATTATCTTTTTCATTTAATAAGGGTATTGATTGTAAAAGTCCTTCATTATTAATAATACGAGAGTGCATAAGATGCAGAATTTCATTTATTGTACTCGCTTTTTTTAAAGGGCTAACACCACCACCACCAAAATAGTATCCAATATAACTTCTTTTTACATCATCAATAAAGCTTGGTTCCATATTACTTATATATTTTTGATAAAATGATTTTAGTTTTTCTATATCAAAACCGCAACTATAAAAATTTGTTTTTATATCTTGTTCTAAGTAACATACTTTATTAAAAATACTTGATTCTTTACCAAAAACATCTAAAGCAACACACTTTAATTCACTTAATATATAGATAAGTGAATCATTTAATTTATCTGTGTATTCACTAATTGATGTTTCATCGATATAACCATTTAATGATTGTGGAGCTATATCATAAATTTCTTTTTTGATTTTAGTATCAACTGAAAAAAAGTGTTGTAATTTTATTATTTTTTCGTTATCCATATCATCACATCCTATGTTCATTATATCACATTAATAATATTTTTACTATAATTTAACGAATTAAAAAAAGAAGTTACAATTAATGTAACCTCTTCTAAATTATCTTTTACTAAATTGTGGAGCTCTTCTTGCACCTTTAAGACCATATTTCTTTCTTTCTTTAACTCTTGGATCTCTAGTTACAAATCCATTTGCTTTAAGAATTCTTCTATATGAATCTTCGTTAGCAGCATTATCTTCATCATATACTAGTAATGCTCTTGTGATACCAAGTCTAATAGCACCAGTTTGTCCTGAAAATCCACCACCAATAACTTCTGCTTTAACATCAAATGTGTTTTCGTTATTAGTTACTACTAATGGTTGTTTTAAATCCATTACTAATACTTCATATGGCATGTATTCGTGAACATCTCTACCATTTACAGTTATTTTACCAGTACCTGGAGTTAATGTAACTTTAGCTACCGAACCTTTTCTTCTACCAGTTCCATAAAAACTTCTTTTTTCTTTAGCCATTATTTGTTACCTCCCATTTCTAATACTTTTGGCATTTGAGCAGCATGTTTGTGATCTTCACCAGCATATACAAATAATTTTTTGTACATTTGTCTTCCAAGTCTATTATGAGGAAGCATTCCTTTTACAGCTCTTTCTACCATTTCTACTGGATAATCTTGTCTCATTTCTTTAGCAGTTCTTTCTCTTAAACCACCTACATATCTAGAGTGATCATAATAAATTTTTCCCTCTAGTTTGTTACCAGTTAATGCTACTTTATCAGCATTTACAATGATAACATAGTCTCCACAGTCAACATGTGGTGTATATGTTACTTTGTGTTTTCCTCTTAATATAGTAGCGGCTTTACTAGCTACTCTTCCTAGAGGAATGTCTTTAGCATCTATAACATACCAAGTTCTGTTTACTGTTTCTTTTGATTGCATAAATGTTGTTTTCATTCTTTTTCTTCTCCTTTTAATATTTTATAAGTTCGTTTTTGTATATTAGATGGTCCCAATATCTAATATCCTCCAACAAAATGTACCGATTATGATTTTACTATTATTTTATGATTTTGTCAATATTTTAGAGCTTTTTTCTTTATTTTTCTCAATATTTTTTTAATTTTTTATCTTTTTATTAATAAAAGACTAACTTTTTATATTTTTAACTTATATATAGTATGTATGGTTGATACTTTATCTTTAGACAAAGTATTTGGCTAAAGATAACCCTCTAGAACAATAGATCTAGATGGCATACAAATACTACTTACTTAATCTTTTAACTACTTCATTAACATGTTCTTTTGTTAACCCATCTTCGTAGAAGTTAGTTTTTATTAGATTATCTTCTAGTTCTTGATAATCTTTAAATACCTCATCATCTATTATACAAAAGTTATCTACTTGATTATCTGCTAGATAGGTTCTTATTTCTTCACCTCTTTGACCCTCTAGAAAAGGGGTTTCTCCTACTATGGGAAGGCCAATATTTATTAGGGTTTCTTTGATAGAAGGATACAATTTCATTCTTCGCCAGGTTGATGATATAACTATTTTAGCATGGGATATGCGGACTACTTTTAAAAGTAATTTTACTTTAGTCATATCAATATCTAGAAGGAGTTTAGCTACTGGGTCAGTATATGTGTCTTCTTTATCTTCAATACTAGAGAAGTATTTATCACTATTTAAGACACCATCTATATCTAAAAATATTATATTATTTATCATAATTATTTAGAAATTCCTTAAAAGTAATTGCAGTATCTCTTGGTAATATTTCTTCTAGTTCTTCTAGTGATGCTTCTTTCATTTTGGATATAGTTTTATATTTCTTAAGTAATTTATTCTTTCTTACTTCTCCTATTCCTTCGATATTATCTAGTACTGTTGATAATGCTCCCTTACTTCTTATTTGTTTATGATAACTTATTGTAAAGTTATGTACTTCAGTTTGCATCTTTGTAAGTAAAAGAAATAAGTCACTTCTTTTATCGATAGGTATTTCTACTACTGGGTCAAAACCAAGTAAAACATTAGTAGCATGTTTATCATCTTTCTTAAGACCACATACTGGAATATCTAGTCCTAATTCATTAATTACTTCTCTTGCTACATTAATTTGTCCTAAACCACCATCTACTATTACAAGACTAGGTTTTACTAGTCCATCTTTTAGTACTCTAAAATATCTTCGATATATTACTTCTCTCATTGTACCATAATCATCATTCTTATCATTAGTTATTTTAAATTTACGATAATCATTCTTTGAAGGCTTACCATCTACAAAGACTACCATTCCTGATACATTAAAAGTACCAAATAAATTTGAATTATCAAATAGTTCTATTCTATCTACACTATCTAATTTTAATTTATTTTTTAATTCTTCTAAAGCATTAGTAATCTTATCTTCATCTCTCTTAATATAAGTCATTTGCTCTTCATAATATATTCTAGCATTATCATAGGCTAGATCTAGTATTTTTTTCTTTTCACCTTTGATAGGAGTCATAAATTTTATCTTAAATACTTCTTCAAATACTTCTTTATTTAAGTTATCTGGTACTAATACTTCTTTAGGCATAGATACATTCTTATTATAGAATTCGGATAAATATCTAGAAAATTCTTCTTCCTCTGTATCAATCATTGGAAAGATATTTCTATTTCTATCTAGTAGTTTACCTCCTCTTATAAAGAGTATTTGTATACTAATATAGTTATCTTTAGTATAGTAAGAGGCTACATCTATATTAACACTGTTATCTAAATCTACTTTTTGTTTTTCAGTAGTTATATTGATATAGTTTAATAGTTCTTTATATTCTAAAGCCTTCTCATAATCTAAATTATCAGAGAATATCTTCATTTTTTCAGTAATTCGATCGGTTAGTACTTTAGTATTACCATTTAAGAAAGATATAATTTCACTTTTCATTTCTTTTATTTTATTTTCATCAACTTCATGAGTACAATATCCTAAACACTGTCCGATATGAAAATATAAGCATTCTCTTTTTTCATAAGTCTTACACTTTCTTAATGGATAGATTCTATTTAGTATTTCTACTACTTTGCGGGCCGCTCCTACATTAGGATATGGACCAAAAAGATTATTCTTTACTTTCTTTACATTAATTCTTCTTATTATTCTAAGAGTTGGTACTTTATCACTAGTTAGTTCAATATATGGATATGATTTATCATCTCTATATAATATATTATACTTAGGATTATATTTTTTAATTAGATTTATTTCTAATAATAAACTTTCCATCTCCGTATTTGTTACTATGTATTCAAAATGATCTATTTCTCTTACTAACATCATTGTTTTACCTGTATGTTCTCTTTGAAAATAAGAAGATAATCTATTTTTTAAGTTCTTACTTTTTCCAACATAAATAACAATGTTATCTTTATTCTTCATAAGGTAACATCCAGGTAAATGTGGTACTAAAGATAGTTCTTCCTTAAACATATAAATCACCTTCTTATTATATAATAAAAAGTCCTTAATGGACTTAATTTTTATTATGGCGGAGTAGGAGGGATTTGAACCCTCGCAGCAGTTTCCCACTCTATACCCTTAGCAGGGGCACCTCTTCAGCCTCTTGAGTACTACTCCGTTGCTACATATATAATTCTATATTAAATTAAACAAAATGTCAACTAATTTTCACCATTTTTATATCTTCTTTATCTTTATAAATGCTATTCATATCCCTTATAATGTCTTTTATTTCATCATTATTAGTACTATTACTTAATTTTTCATCATATTCATTTAATTTATTTATTATTTCTTCATCATTTATTAAATACTTATTTATAGTTAGTTTCTTATTATATAATTCTTCTATCTTACTTATATTATCTTCATTCTTAGTAAGAGCCACTACTACATTATATTTACCTTTATCTTCATAATATATATAATTACTACTTATTGTACTAGCTTTCATTTCATCATAATTATTATATGATGTATCTAGCAATAAATATATAACATTAGAATTTAAAGTACTACTACCCTTCTCTTCATAGATATTAAACATTAACCTGCCACATAAAGTTCCACAGATGACTGCTAAAAAAATAGGTACAACTATTTTCTTTAATTTACTTTTCATTTTATCACCAAAAATAGTATATACCTATTATTATAATTTTTTTGTCGAATTATCTCAGGATAAGCTATAATCTTATCTTGTCATATATAGCCTATCTTATAGTCTATATATGAATAACTATAAGATATCATATTCACGGTGAAATACTTTCTAACTAAGATAATTCCAAATAAAAAGAAGATAACTAGTACCTTCTATTACTAACGATCTTCATAAAATTCACAATACAATATATTAGGAATATCATTTGTTATTTCCAAGTAATATCCCTGATATCTCATAGTATCTAGACTATTAAAATTATATACATTTTTCTTTTCTTTATCAAGATAACAGGCCATTAAAGTAGGATTTTGAGAAGATTCAAATAACTGATCATAATTAGCATACAAGTCTACATTATAGCCATTACTTTTTTTCTTATCAAACGAAATTGTAGTAGACATATCTCCATATTTTCCCGACATGTATAAGTATATTGTTGCAATCTCTTCTTCTTGTCTAACTAAATTAATAGGGATAACCATCTCATAGACATTATCAGTAAAGATATTCTTTAATTTAATATTAAAAAAAACTATTCTATCGCTTGGTTTAACATTTCCATTAATATTACTACTAATCTCTACCTCACTAATACTATCATCTACTTTTTTTGAATATAAAGTTACTCTATCTTTTCCTTCTTCAGCGCCTTCAGAAAATCTAATTTCTTTACTTACACTATCATAGTATAACCATCTTTCTTCCGTTACTCCACCAATTCTGTTACCCCAAATATTACACCCTTTGCTTTCGCAATTAACTAAATCTAAACCATCCGTTTCAATAATATAATCTTTTATCTTTTCTTTAATATTATTAATTATAATAGCATCATCATAAGCAATAACTGTTTCATGATAAACATCATCTGTCTTACTAACTAGTTTAACGGTAATTTCAATCAAAAAGAAAGCAATAGCAAAAGCAATTGTAGAAGCCAAAATAATTTCTACGGTTAAATATCCTTTTCTATTTAATTTCATATCATCACCTTACCCTTAGTCCATAGTAGTAGCAGTCATCCCCTGTTTTACACATTTCTGTTATAAGCATATATTCATATTTTTCAGTATAATCAAAGTGTTCTTTTAAATAGGAAATATAATCTTTAAAAGTTGTATTACTATTCATTTCTGCAAGTAAACCAACGCTATTAGCATCATAAAGTGAGAAATACATTTTAATACCTCCCCCAGAAGCAGTATCAATGTTATATGCTGAATAAAAATTAGAATCATTTGAAAATACATTATTTAAATTCACTTCTTTACTATCATTAGTACTAATATACTCGTTAATATACCCCATATAAATAAGCATATCATTTACTTCTTCAGTAAAATATAATGTATCAATATCATAATATCTATTTCTAGTATCATAAGCATTATTAATTCTTGCTAATGCTGTGTATAAAGTAACAAGTACTGTACATATTATTACAGAAACTACTACTACTTCAGCCATCATAAATCCTTTACGATTTAGTTTCATAATTTATCACCTTTTTATTATTTTATATTGCTATTTAATTAATTATATTATATAATATTTATAGAATAAAATCAATAAAAAGAATGAAAAGAGGGATAATATGCAGAATAATAATGTGACTACTGTTAAAGGTAACTATAATAGTAATCAAAATCAAATGAATAGACAACAAGGAATAAAAGGACAAAATAATATTAATCAAGATATACAAGCTAACAATATTCCTCAAGGCAATAATATGCAAAATAATATTGATTTTACTAGAGTACCTGTAGTTACTACTGTTAATAATCTTATAGTGACTGCTGTAAATCTTGGTGCAAGTGATATGCATTTTGATCCTACGGAAGATGGTATAATTGTAAGGTTTAGAATAGACGGCTTATTAAGAAATTATGTTTCATTACCCCAAGAAATTAAACAAAATGTAATTACAAGAATTAAAATAATGGCTGGAATGAATATAACTGAAACTAGACTACCGCAAGATGGAGCTATTAAAGATAAATTAAATGGTAAAGATTTAGATTTAAGAGTATCCGCCTTACCTACTAAAAGAGGCGAAAAAATAGTAATAAGAATTATGGATTATTCTATGAGTTTAAAAGGTATAGAATATTTATATTTTAATGAAACTAACTATAATAAAATATTAAAAATGTTAAATTTTCCTAATGGTATAATATTAGTTACTGGTGCTACTGGTACTGGTAAATCTACTACTCTATATTCTTTTCTTCAAAAATTAAATGTTGAAGGATCTAACTTAATTACAGTTGAAGATCCAGTAGAAATGGATATTAAAGGTGTTAATCAGGTTCAAGTTAATAGTGATATTGGACTAGATTTTGCTACAGTTCTTAGAAGTATTTTAAGACAGGATCCTAATGTTATAATGATTGGTGAGATAAGAGACTCAGAAACTGCTCAAATAGCGGTAAGAGCTTCAATTACTGGACACTTAGTATTATCTACTATTCACACCAATAATTCATTAAATACTATTGAAAGATTACTTGATATGGATGTTGAAAGATATTTACTTGCATCAGCATTAACCGGTATTGTATCGCAAAAATTAGCTAGAAAATTATGTGATAATTGTAAAAGAAAAAGACCAGTAACAGTTATGGAAAAGAATTTATTTAAAACTGTTCTAGGGTTAGACATTAATGAAGTGTATGATGCTAATCCAACAGGTTGTCCACATTGTAGTCATGGTTATAAAGGTAGAATTGCTGTTCAAGAAGTACTTCTAATAAATCAAGATATTAGAGATGCTATAAGTGCTGGTATTAGAAAAGAAGAACTTAGAAGTCTTGTATATAATAAAGATGTTATAACAATGTTACAAGATGGATTATATAAAGTTATATCTGGGTTTACTACTACTGAAGAAATATTAAAACAAATAGAAGTTGAAGATGAAGATTTTGGTATAAAATAAAAAAGAAGAAATCTTCTTTTTTATTTGCCTTGAGTAGCAGTAGCTCTAATTTTTCCATAATATTTGGAATTAGCATCAGAGTTAATAACTACTTCTTTATCAACCCATACATAAATTTTATAAGTAGTACTAGCACTACTAGCCTTAGTAAGAGTACCAATATCTAAAGCAATCTCTCCACTTTTAGTAATGTTACCCTTTAAGTTAGTAGCAACATCGTCTTTAACTACTTGATAATTAAGCAAACCCTCTCTATATAAATTACTACTAGTAGTATTAAGTGTTTCTAGATATAAAGTACCTGTTCCATTAGTAGTACAACTATTTTTAATATTAATCTTAATCGTAGCAAATAGGCCATCAGTATAACTACTAGAAGGATTTAATTGTCCACTTATATCTTGTCCTTTATCATAATATATATCAAAACATCCGGAAGTTAACTTTATATTTGTTTTAGTACTTTCCCAATTTAATGCTGCATAAGTAAGACCAGATATTAATAAAATAAATAATACTACTCCTAATATTGTTCCATATAACTTAGTTTTATTCTTCATAGTATCCCTACTTTCATATTAATGATATCATAAAATATATATTAATTCAACAATTTTAAAAAGAAAAAGAATAAATTTACATAAACTTATTCATTTGTTTCATCATTTGATTTACTTGTTTTTGAGATGGTGTCCTTCCCATCTGACTCATCATTGTCTTAATCATTTGCTCATTAATAGGAGGATTCTTTTTTAATTCTTTTTTCATTAATTTTCTAGCTACTAGAAATCCTATTACTAATCCTACTACTAAACCTATTACTATATATAATATATCCCAAAGCATATTATTCTCTCCTCTCTATAGTTATTGTACTATTAAATTATTATTTTGTAAAGAATTTAATTTAGATAACCAGAAATAATCCATATTTTCAAAGTCACAGACAAATAAATTATTATTATAATTATTTATATCATTGAAAAAAATACTATAGTTATTTTCTGTTTCTATCTTAATATTATAATTATTTATTCTTAAAATACTCTTATCAGTTGTATTTAAATAATGAATATTATCTTTTCTCTTATATCCATATTTATATTTATACTCATTATAAATATATTCATTTAACATTATCTTATTAAAAGGATTTGCTATTTCTTCTAATACATGATAGGCTTTAATACTATTATAATCTCTAGAATAATATATTTCCTCAAATATTTTATACATCTTAAAAGGTTTATCTTTATACATATAACTATAATATTTATTAACATTAAAAATATAGTATGTTCTCATTTATATCACCATAAATAAAATATCATACTATATTTATTTATTTTGTCGAATTATAAATTATTCTTTATTTTTATTACTAAATCAGTCATATCTAATTCAAAGAAATTTAATACTTCTTTTTCACTACCACTCTTACCAAAAGTTGGTATGTTAACAAGGTCTTCATCAGATGAGATAAAGCGATACCAATTGGCATCATTTGATAATTCTATAACCATACGACGATATCCTGTTGGTAAGACCTGCTCCTGATAATCTTTGTCTTGTTTTAGGAATAAATTCATATTAGGCATTGATACTACTCTGGCTTCAATATAATTCTTTAGTAATTCTTCTTTTATATTAACCGCTAATTCTACTTCACTACCTGTTGCTATTATTACTAAATCTAATCTTGTTCTTACTTCACTAATTATGTAACCACCACGAGCTACTTTATTTGGATTAGTATATTTCATTGTGTTGTTATGACCACGAGGTAATATTAAGGCTGCTGGTTTACCTTCTCTTAGAATATTTGTCCAAGAACCCATTAGTTCTTTATAATCAGCAGGTCTATATACTGATAAATTAGGTATACTTCTTAAAGCTCCTAGTTGTTCTACGGGCTCGTGAGTTGGTCCATCCTCTCCTACTCTAACACTATCATGAGTAAAAATATAGGTTACTGGTAAATTCATCATGGCACTCATTCTAATAGATGGTTTCATATAATCAGAAAAGGCTAAGAAAGTACTTCCATAACTACGAATATTAGTTAAGGCTAAACCATTTAAGACTGCTCCCATAAGATTTTCTCTAACGCCAAAGTTAATATTACGACCAGAATAATCATCTACTGAGAACTCATTCTTTCCTTTTAGATATGTCTTAGTACTACAGAATAAATCAGCTGAACCTCCCATAAAGTTTGGTATAAAGGTACTAATAACATTCATTATTTGATAATTTATATCACGCATTGCTTTATCTTCAAATATCTTACTAGTATCAATAACTGCTGCTATATCAAGAGATATTTTTTCATTTTCTATTACTAAATTTATTTTATCTCTTTCACTATCAGTAGCATTAGCTATATACATTTCATATTCGGAATACCAATCGCGATAATAATCTTCAGTTCCATCTTTAATAAACTTCATAGCATTATTTCTGTCATTTTCACTATAGGTAAAGGCTGGTCCTCCTTTTAATTTTGTTCTTATTTCTTCTAAGTCTTCTTTATCAAGGTTAGAATGAATACGATTAGTTCCTTCATACTTAGAATATATACCTAGTGTTGTTTTTATTTCTATTAATACTGGTTTCTTACTCTTTTTGGCTTTTTCGATAGCATTAGATATTTCACCAATATTTTCGCCATCTTTTACTTTAATTACTTCCCAGTTCATTGAAGCAAATCTATCAGGAATATTCTCGTACATGGCTTTATCTAAATCACCATCAGCAGTTACACCATTGGAGTCATATAGAACAATTAAATTATCTAAGCTTAGATTGCCCGCTAGGGAAGCTGCTTCATAAGATATTCCTTCCATTAGGTCACCATCAGATACTAAGGTATATATCTTATAGTCAAAGACAATGTTTTTCTTTTTATTAAAGGTGCTTTCTAAATATTTTTCACCAATAGCTAATCCTACTGATGTAGCAAAGCCTTCTCCTAATGGACCTGTTGTTACTTCAATACGATTGTTTAAATTATATTCAGGATGACCAGTACACTGAGAATTTATTTTACGAAAGTTTTTTAATTCTTCTAGATTAAATTCATCTAATAGATAATATAATGTACTATATAATAAGGCTGAACCATGACCTGCACTTAATACAAATCTATCTCTATTACACCATACTTTTCTTTCTAAATCAAATTTTAGGTGATATGCAAATAATGTATATAGTGTGGGAGCAGCATCTAGAGCTATTCCCGGATGACCAGATCCTGCTGCATTTATCATATCTAATGCTAATAATCTTATATCATTTACAATTCTTTTTTCATTTAGTTTCATATTTCTACCTACCTCATAATTTAATTCTATCATAATTTAGTGGAAAATAAAAGAAGAAATGTTATTTTCTCCTTTAGTTATGGGTTTTTATGTAAACTATTTAATTGACTTCGAGTAATTTTTTTATTTTTAAGAAGAATGATTCTTTTTCGTCTTTCTTTGTTACTTCAAGTAATTTTTTAAATAATCTTATTTCATCTTTTTTAAAAACTATTTCTTTAGAACCTACTTCAATTAATCTTATTACTTCTTCTATTTTATACCATCTTACAAAACTTAATTCTTCCTTTTGAATTGTAAAGTCTTCAGCCTTTTGATTACATATTACATAATATGGATACATATAATGATTGTTATATTTTTCTTCAACTAAATACTTATCACAAAGTGGATGAAGATCATCTTTTTTTATTTTTAATCCTACTTCTTCTTTAGTTTCTCTTACAGCACATGTTAATATATCTTCACGATATGATTGATGACCTGCTATTACTCCTAATTTATTGGGACAAAATCTTCGATTCTTACTTCTTCTTTGAAGTAATACTTCTCCTTTATCATTTACGATATATATAGTTACTTCATTATGTAATTTACCTCTATTATGTAATTCTTCTCTTTCTATTATTTCATTAGTATCATTTCCTAGTTTATCTACTACCCTTAATAATTCCATTCTTATCACCTACACTACTCTTATAGTATATCATAGTTTTAATATTTTTTACATAGTTTTTAATCATAGAGACTATACTTAGGCTCTATGATTCCTAATGAAGACTTATGTTATAAGGCTTCATAGGCAAAAAAGAAAGAACTCTTATTTATTGATTTTATAAGTAGTTCCTTCTCTTGTATCAATTAATTCTATACCTTTAGTTAATAGTTCATCTCTAATAGCATCTGATAAAGCATAATCTTTATTTTGTTTAGCTATTTTTCTTTCTTCTATTTTATCTTGAATATATTTTTCTAGTTCTGAATCTATATTATTATCTTCTTTAATTAAGTCAAGGCTTAATATTTTATCAAAGTCTTCAATTAGATATCTTTTTGTAGTACCATTTACGGTATCATCTTTTATTAAATCGTATAGTACTGTTATACTATTAGCGGTATTTAAGTCATTAGATAATTCGGCTTTAAATCTATCTTGATATTCTTTTACTTTATCTTCTTGGAGACTACCTTCTTCTTTAATTAAAGATATCTTATTTATTAATTTATTGTATTGATTTTGTACTTGTTCTAGAACAGGATATGAGAAGACTAATTGTTTACGATAATGACTTTGAAGACACATAAATCTAAAAGCTAATGGATTATAACCATTTTCTTTTAAAACACTTACTGATAAAACTGCTCCTTTACTCTTACTCATTTTACCGGATTCATCCATAAGATGTTCATTATGGAACCAATAATTACACCATTTATGTCCTAGATATGCTTCACTTTGAGCTATTTCATTGGTATGATGTGGAAAAATATTATCTACTCCTCCACCATGAATATCAAGATGTTCTCCAAGATATTTTAAACTAATTCCGGTACATTCTATATGCCAACCGGGATAACCTACTCCAAATGGTGAATCCCATTTTAAATCTTGATCTTCAAACTTACTCTTAGTAAACCATAGGGCAAAGTCCGCTTGATTTCTCTTATTATCATCAAAGTCTACTCCTTCACGAACTCCTACGACCATATCATCTTCTTTATGGTTAGTTAATTTATAGTAATCCTCTAATTTACTTACATCAAAGTAAACATTACCTCCGGCTTCATAAGCATAACCATCCTCTAGTAACTTGGATATTATTTTAATATATTCATCAATATTATCGGTAGCAGGACTTACTACATCTGGCATGCGACAATTTAACATATCAAAATCTTTAAAGAAAGCATCAGTATAAAACTTGGCTATATCCATAACTGATTTATGTTCTTTCTTAGCACTGGCTACCATTTTATCTTCACCAGAGTCAGAGTCACTCTTTAAATGTCCAACATCAGTAATATTCATTACTCTTTTTACATCATAACCTAAATATCTTAAAGTCTTATCTAAAATATCATGACCTATATAATTACGCATATTACCTATATGAGCATAATGATATACTGTTGGGCCACATGTATAGAAGCCTACTTTATTACCTTCATATGGTATAAATTCTTCTTTTTGTCTTGTTAATGTGTTATATAATTTCATTTTAATCCTCCTAATTATTATATTTTTATTTATTATAGAACAAAGAAGCAAATAAATTTGCTTTACATCACTTCACAGTGATGTGATTTCTGTTTCATAGACTCTGTAACCAGACTTCTCCGCAGACTTAAAATCCGATGGTCGCCACCGTACTTATTTCTTAATTATTAAGAAATCTTGTTCTTTCTTTATATTTTAGCGTAATTCTTCATATGTAACTTTAATCCTTCAAACATAATATTTATACTTGCATTTAAATCTCTATCTAATTTCACTCCACATTTAGTACATTTATATTCCCTTCTTGTTAAATCTTTATATATTTTATCTTGATTATCACACCTACTACATATTTGACTAGATGGATAGTAAGTATTTATTTGATAAAAATATTTACCTTTGTATTTTGTTTTATACTGGAGCTGTCTTACTATTTCACTAAATGTAGCATCATTTATTTTACTAGATAGTTTATTATCTTTACCTTTAATAATCATTTCTTTAGTTTTTAATTTTTCACAAGTTATAATATCATATTCATCAGTTATATTTTTAGTTATTTTATGTGTATAAAACTTTCTAGCATTAGCTAGTTTGCTATGAAGTATTGCTAATTTTTTTTTACATTTGTAGTAATTCTTACTACCTTTTTCTTTTCTTGATAATTCTCTTTGTTTTCTTTTTATTCTTTTTTCATATTTATCTATATATTTATTATTATCATAAGTTGTTCCTTCTGATAAGGTTAATAGTTTCTTTATCCCTAAATCTATTCCTACAATAGTTCTATGGTTTATTACTGGTATTTTGTCATACATTTCATATAAAACTGATACATAATACTTACCATTTGGTTCTCTTGATATAGTAGCACTTTTTATTTTACCATTAATATTATTTATATTTCTATATCCTTTTATCTTTACCCAGTTTAATTTGGGTAATTTTATTTGTCTATTTGTTAAATCTAATTCTATATTACAATATTCTTTATTTTTATAGTTATTATATACAGCTGTAGTATTATAACTATTTTTATTATATTTACTCTTAAACTTAGGATATCCTCCTGTTTTATTAAATAATTTTTTATAAGCATCATCTAAATTAAATAAAGACTTTCTTATTACTATACTATCTATTTCTTGTAAGAATACTGCATCATATTTTAATGTACTAGTATAATCTTTTATATTAGTATAAGCTGGTACATAACCATTATTTTTCATTTTATCTAAATAATAATTATATACATATCTACCACTTCCAAATGTTTTATTTATTAATTCTAATTGCTTATTATTAGGATATAATCTAAATTTATATGCTTTAAACATTAACCTCACCACCTTACATATAAATGATATCATACTCTTAAAATACTGTCAATGTATTTTAATACAATTGTTTGCTTATTTTTTACATATTTTTATAAAAAATACTTTTACTTTCATTAATAAAATACTATAATAATATCAATAAAGTAATTATAGAAAGAGTGCATAAATAATATTGAAAAGATAGCAAATAATTTATATACGTTACAAGAAAGACTTGTACTTTCATAACTACTTGTAAACATTTTAAAAAGTGAGATTCAGTCTCAATTTTAGTCGTGTAACAAAATAGTACTAGTTGAGTCTCAAGTTCCTATTATATAAAAGAACTTATCTATTATGATAAGTCCTCTTCGTATACTTTATTTATCTTGTTAAGCATAAGGAAATAGACCTATCATTTAATAGATCTTGACAACACATTTTATTAGTAGTAAGTCTATTCATAGTATCTCTTCCTTTCTTACAATATTATTTTATAATAAATTATTTATTTAGTCAATGTTATTTATAGAAAAAGGAAGATTATTTTTCTTCCTTCTTCTTATCATGATTCCATATTATATTTGTTTTTAATACTAATAGTAATGTAAGAATAAATAATATTACATATATTATAATACCATATTTATTAGTTCCTAACATCTTATTACCAACAGCATATAGTATAGATGCTATAGCAAATAAAATATCTACAAAATATATTATTAAAACTGTCTTTCTTTGAGATAATCTTAATTTTAATAACTGATGATGTAAATGATTTTTATCTGGTTCTCCTAGTGGTTTATGATTTATTAATCTTCTTAATATAGCAAATAATGTATCCATAATAGGTATTGCAAGTAATAACATTGGTACTAAAAATGATGTTAATGTTATATTTTTAAATCCTAATAAAGCTATTACAGCGATTATATAGCCTAAGAACATACTACCAGAATCACCCATAAATATTTTAGCAGGATTAAAGTTATGAACTAAGAATCCTAAGGTGCTTCCTAACATTATGAATGTTAAAATTATATCTAAACCATTAGAATTATTAAGTAACATAGCAATAACTCCTATTGTTAGAAAATAAATACTTGCTATTCCTGATGATAATCCATCTAATCCATCAATTAAATTAATACAATTAATTATAGCTACAATAAATATTATAGTTATTGGATATGCTAATATACCAAAATCTATATATAAGCCAAATGCTGATATGTCTTGCAATAATATTCCACCATATAATGGTACTATAGAGGCTCCTACTGTTTGAGCAAGTAATTTCCATTTAGCAGGTACTGGTTTTATATCATCAAAAATACCAGTAACTAATATGATAAAACTTCCTATTAAGATAGCATTCATTTGAACTGAATGAACACCAAATAACATATATCCTAGTAAAAAGCCAGCATATATACCAAGGCCTCCCAATCTAGGAATAGGAACCTTATGTACCTTTCTAGCATTTGGTATATCCATTGCTCCAATAAATTCTGCCATTTTCTTTACTACTGGTATAAATAGTGCAACAAAAACAAATGTTACTAATACCATTAATAATACATTTTTTATTTCCATAATTAATACAACTCCTCAAATAACTAATACATTTATATTATATAACATATTTTGTTTTTTATCAAATATTATTACTTATTATTACTTATTATTACTAATATATTTATCAATTATTGCATCTACTATATACTTGCTAGTGAAACCATCGCCATATGGATTTGATGCATGACTCATCTTATTATACTCTTCTTTATCATCTAATAATTTTTTTGTTTCTCTATATATTGTCTCTTCATCAGTTCCTACTAATTTTAGCGTTCCTGCTTCTATTCCTTCTGGTCTCTCTGTTGTATCTCTTAATACTAAAACTGGTTTTCCAAGAGATGGAGCTTCTTCTTGAATGCCACCAGAATCTGTTAAGATTATATAACTTTTATTTTGAAAATTATGGAAATCAATTACTTCCAATGGCTCAATTAGTCTTACTCTATCAATTCCTTCAAATACTTCATTTGCTACTTCTCTCACTTTTGGATTTAAGTGTATTGGATATACAACTTTAACATCTGGATATTCTTCAACAATTCTTTTTACTGCTTTAAATATATGTCTCATTGGTTCTCCTAGATTTTCTCTTCTATGAGCAGTTAATAATATTAATTTATCGTTTCCAATCCAATCAAAGATTTCATTGTTATAATCTTCTTTGATAGTTGTTTTCATAGCATCGATAGCAGTATTTCCTGTTACATATATTTTATCTTCTGATATGTTTTCTTGTAATAAATTATTTTTGCTTACTTCTGTTGGTGCAAAGTACATATCTGTCATTCTATCAACCATTTGTCTATTCATTTCTTCTGGGAATGGTGAATATTTGTCCCATGTTCTAAGTCCTGCTTCAACATGTCCAATATCTACTCCATTATAGAAGGCTGCTAATGCACCTGCAAAGGTTGTTGTTGTATCACCATGAACTAATATAATATTAGGATTTTCTTTCTTTATTACTTCTTCAAGTCCTAATAATACTCTAGATGTTATTTCAGATAATGTTTGTCCTTGTTTCATAATATTTAAATCATAATCTGGTTTAATATCAAATACTGTTAAAACCTGATCTAACATTTCTCTATGTTGTGCTGTTACACATACTACACTTTCAATTTCTTTTCTTCCCTCTAATTCTTTTACCAGTGGAGCCATCTTTATAGCTTCTGGTCTTGTTCCGAATATTGTCATTACTTTAATCATTTTATATTCCTCCTTTAAATTTTATTTTCTATTTATACTCATTAATGAGACACCTATTATTACAATAAATATTCCAATTCCTTGTGTTAAAGTTATCTTTTCTTTTAATATTAAACATGATTCTAATACTACTAATGTATTGACTATTGCTACTGAAAGTGGCATTGCTACAGTTAAATTCATTTTGCTTACTATAAACATCCAGAGAATAAAACTGAAACCATAACACAACAATCCTATTATCATTTTTAATGAATAATTAATTGTTAAATCAAATATTTTTAACGATAAATTACTATTTGTACTCCCTAATTTAAATAATATAAGGCCTGATGATGCTAATATAACATAACATACAAACATTATTACTAATTTCATATTAATCCTTCTTTCCATTCTTTCCATTTTTTTCTACTCTTTCTTTTAAAATTGATATCTCTTGAACTAAAGTTTTTATTTTTTCATTTTGAACGGATATACTTGTTGTTATAATAAATGAAACATAGAAAAGAAAAAAGAATCCCAATAGAAAAATCATGTTTGATGGTTCTTCAAATCCTGCTAATTTTGATAATTTGAAGACTATTGTTGGAAATACAACTATAACACCCATAATGATTATTAATAGTATCCAAAAACTAGCATATTTCATTGTCATTTTTTTTCTTTTCAATCTATTAATAATTAACACCACTTGAAATATTAGCAATATAATTAAAAATATTTTTAAATTAACACTCATTTTAAACCTCCTTTGTTTATACTTGTAACCACAATTGATAAACAGACGCTAAACATATAATAAATACTTTTTAAAGGTTTAATTGAAGATTCTCCAAATTCCCTTTCATGCATCTCAACTGGTATTTCCTTTACATTGTACCCTCTATTTATTAATAATGTAGTTGATTCTGGTTCGGGATACTCTGATGGATAATTATCTGAAAATATCTTTATTACTTTCTTATTTGAGGCTCTAAATCCACTAGTAGGGTCATAAACTTTTTTACCTGTGCATATTTTGATTAATATTGAAAGTATCTTTATTCCAATTCTTCTTGTACTACTCGACTTAAATTGACTTAAATTTTCAATAAATCTAGAACCAATAACAAAATCAGCACCATTTTCTATTTCTTTAATAAGTGAATCTATATATTTCTCATCATGCTGCCCATCGCCATCAAATTGTATTGCTATATCATAATTATTTTCTAAGGCATATTTATATCCTGTTTGTACAGCTCCACCTATACCTAGATTATGTATTAGATTAATTACATTAAACTTGTTTTTATCACATATTTCTTTAGTATTATCAGTACTTCCATCGTTAATTATTATGTAATCTATTATATTCTTTGAACAATTATTATATTTTTTTATTTTATTTACTGTTTTTTCTATATTTAGTTCTTCGTTATATGCTGGTATTATTATTAATGTTTTCATTTCTTTGACTCCTTTTTTTAATAAAATTGTAAATTATACCAAATCCTAATCCTATTATTATATATCTTATAAAGAACATACTTATTGCATATCTACTAAATGCAAACGTATATGAATATAGTGCTATTTGTGAAGCATAAACTAACATTAAAAATAACCATTCTTTTATTTTTTTCTTATCAAATAATATTAATAATGTGCTTATTAAAAACATTACTATTTCAATTTTTCTTATTTTAACTAATAGAGTAGAATTTACATTTAATACGGTATCCCAATAAAAGTAATTATAAAAGTTTTCTTTTGGTTTATAGTATAAATATGACTTTAGCATAGACTTTTTATCTCTATTCCACCATTCATGCATACGATATTTTGCCTTCATACCATCATATTCTAGAGAATAATATTTTGTCATATATTCCTTTACTTCTCTATTTTCTAAATAATATTTCATTTCTTTAGTCATTTTTTCATCAACATTTTTTTTATAATCTAACTCTTCATCAGACGGATACCCAAATCCTTGATATGTTCCTAATAATAATGGATTACCAGTTCCATATGTCAATGGTATAAACTTTCCAAAAACTTTATAATTTCTGTATGTCCATGGTGTTAAACACACTAGTAAAATAATTCCTGCAATTGAACATTGTTTAATTAATAATTTAAAATTATATTTTTTTAGTAATAAAAATACAAATAAACATAAAGGAAATATCCCTATATTAGGTCTTATAAATACTGCCATTATATAATAAATAACTATCAATATATAGTCTTTATTATTTGTATTTTTTGACAATTTAAGAGTATGATATATCAATAATGCAAATAGTAATATATATGGTGTTTCTGTTAAAGTAAGATTATCCATCCATATGTAATCTATTGCTAAAAAGAATATACAAGGTAATGTTGATATATATTTACTATAATATAGATTAATAGTTTTATATACAATATAAATAGTTAATATACCCATTAACATCCATAATATTTTTAATGCTATCATTAATTTAAAACCAGTTCCAAATATTAGTGCCATAAATGCAATTAGAAAAGTCATACCAGGCATTATTTGAGCGGAAATTACACCATGCATTGTTATTTTACCGGTTTGTAAAAACGTAATCCCACTTTTTACATAACTAGCGTCATCACTATTTAATGTGTAATTAAAGCCTAATTGTTTAATTGCTAATACATGCAAAATTAATGAAATAATCATTATTATTAATATAGGCCAATTACCATTTATAAATTTTGAAATATAATTTTTCATTTTTTTAAAATGTTTTTTTATATCTTGTTTCTTTTTATTTACTTGTTTCATAACTCACCACACAATTTCTTTATTAAAATCTAAAATATATAAACGGATTATAACTTGAACTAGTCAAATAAACAATACACATTATAAATAACATTAATAATAGAATATTTGTTAGTATTATATATATTGTTTTGCCTGAATATTTTTCTTTTATTTTTTTTAATATTGGAAACGACAGTATAAATGCTGGTAAAACAAACATTAATGCATTAAAAGTCGAAAGATTATCAGCTAATATAGTTAACCAATCAGTTTGTTTATACACAAACATTGTTTTTATAAATAATAATAACTCATTTAGTGAATTTGATCTAAAAATCATCCAACCAATCATTACTATAATAAATGTATATAACCAGTTTATTATAGTTGGCAATTTTTTTAATATTCTATCAAAAAATAATTTTTCAAATAGCAATAATAAGCCATAATATATTCCCCAAATTATAAAATTCCAAGCCGCTCCATGCCAAAGGCCGGTTAACAACCATACTAATATAATATTTCTAATCCATTTAAATTTATTTACTCTATTTCCTCCTAATGGAATATAAACATAATCTCTAAACCAAGTTGATAATGATATATGCCATCTTCTCCAAAATTCAGTTACTGACTTTGAAATATATGGATAATCAAAGTTTTCTAAAAAATGAAATCCAAATATTTTACCCAAACCTATTGCCATATCACTATATCCAGAAAAATCAAAATATATTTGAAGTGTGTAAGCAAATGTACCAAGCCATATTATAGTAGTTCCATATGCACCATTGTGCTTGTTAAATATCAAATCTGCTAATAAGGCCATTTGGTTTGCTATAATAACTTTTTTGGACAATCCTATAATAAATCTTTTTGTTCCAGATATTACATCTTCTTTTGTTTCTTTTCTATTATCAATTTCTTCTTCTACTGTTTCATATCTAACTATAGGTCCGGCTATTAATTGAGGAAATAGTGAAACATATAGTGCTAATGAAAAATAGTTTTTTTGTAATTTGATTTTTTTATTATATAAATCTATTATATATGATAGTATTTGAAATGTATAAAAGCTTATTCCTATAGGCATAACTATATTTAATGGTTTAATTTTTGCTTTAAATGCTAAATTAACATTTTCTATTAAGAAATTACTATATTTAAAAAATATCAAGCTGCCAAGAATTAAAATTATGCATATTATTAAACTTATTTTTTTTAATATTCTTTTATTTTCTTTATCAAATTTATCTATTAATATGCCAAATATATATACAATTAATATTGTTAATAACATTAAAAATATATATTTAGGCTCACCCCATGCATAAAATATCAAAGAAAAGATTAATAATACAATATTTTTATATTTTCTTTTTTTTAGTATAAAATAAAGTATTAATAAAATAGGTAAAAAACCAAATAAGAAAGTTAAACTACTAAATAACATATTATACCTCCAAGTTAAATTCACTCATTGCAAAGTAATCTTTATTTCCTATCAAAAGTACTTTATCAATATTATTATCATTTAGATATTCTAAATAATTAAATTTTTTATTATTTTCTCTTTCATAATTTCTTAAATCAATTGAATACGTTTTATTAAAATGACTAGCTAATAATTTTAATATAGCATTATCATATGATTCTCCTACTATTAAAATATTTTCCTTTGAATTATCATGATTGTCAAAAATAATTTCACCATCATCATATCCATAAAAACTTCCATATGATACATCTTTTTTAGGATTATTTATATGATATTCTTGGTTTCCATAATCACTTTTTTCTCCATTTATATATATATCGTAATTTGGAAATTTGAATTCATAAGCACAGAATTCTTCTTTATAAAAATGTGTTGCTCCGCTAAAATTTGCTTTTGAGCCACTAAAATTATTGTTCAAACAAACTTTATCCTTATATTTTAAAGGTTCATCGTTTGTTAAAATTTTAACCAATTGAGTATATGCTAAATATGATCCTTTATAATTCCAATGATGATCTGTTTTATAAAATTTATCTTTAAATTCTTCAAAACTATTTATTTCATACTTATAAATCTTGTCTGAGTTTATAGCTTTTTTCAAATAATCATATATATCACTTTTTTCATTGGTAGTAAAATTTATATCTGTATCTTTTTCTATATAGTATATATATGTATCTACTGGTGTATTGGCTAATGTTTTATTTATACTAGCTATCCTATTATCATAAGATTCTTTATCATATGAAATATATCCTGGATAATACACTAGATTTTTATCACATCCATAACTAACAGTAGATTCTCCTAACTGTATATATCTATTACTACAATCATTTTTAAATCCAATGTCTGCTACTATATTAGTAGTTACATTATGTAAAAAATTATATCCTTTTTTCATCGCTGTTGCTAAAGGTATTTGATCAGAAAACGCTAATTCAACATCATCTTGAAATGTTTTATCTAATATTTTACTTATGCTCAATTTAGGCATTTTATATGCTGTCCTATTTTCATAATAGTTTATATCATCAGAATTTAATATTGTGTTTAATAATCCAACAATTAAGATTAAAAATACAAATATTGTAAAAATATTATCAGTTATTTTTTTATTGTCTTTTTTTTTTACTTTAAATAGAAATTTTACATTACTATCATAGAATCTTTTTAATCTTTTTGGTTCTTTTAATATTCTATATAGCCATTCTAAATTTAATTTAATAAATATTTTAGGTGCTCTTTTCTTATGACCACTTATTACATCAAAGGAACCTCCTACTCCAACGAATATTCCTTTATTAAATTGATTTAAATGTTTGTATATCAATTTTTCTTGAAGTGGAATACCAAGAGCTACTAGCACAATATCAGGTTTGGCTTTTGCTATTTTTTCAAACACCTTATCTTTATCTTTTTCATAACCATTTGATGCTCCAACTAATTTTAAATTTGGATAACTTTTTTCAATTACTTCTTTCATAGAATCAATTACTTCTTGTTTTGCCCCAAACAAATAAATTGATTTTTTTTGTTTATTCCCTAACTCTAATAGTTTATTTGCAATATCAATACCAGTAATTCTTTCTTTGATGTCATAATCAATCATTCTTGCTGCTTTTACTATCCCAATTCCGTCTGGCACTAATATAGTTTCTTTATCTAAAAGTAGTTTCTTCATTTCTTCATCATTTTCACTCATCATAAATGTTTCTGGATTAGCAGTTACAATGAATGTCTTTTTATTCTCTTTTAATTTTTTTTCTAATATTTGATAAAAGGATTCTTCACTCTTATTGTATAATTTATCAAATAATTCTTTCATTTTGTTACCTCCTATGTATATACCTAAAACAATTATATCAAAAAAAGCCTTAAAAAAAAAGGCTTTTACGCCTTTTTTTACTTTATTTGTTCAAAATATTTATTTAAATCATTAATTGTTGTGTGTGTAACTATTACAAATCGTCTAAGTTTAAACTTATTACTACCAACATGGATTAAGTTATCACTATTATTGCTTTCTCCTATAAAGGCCATTGTAAATCCTGCCTTTTTAAGCATTTTTATACTATAGTCATTGTACTCATAAAACGGATAACAAAACACTGTACTTCCATTTAAGTCTTCTCTACTTTGTTTTAAGTCTTTTTGTATTTCTTCTTCTGGCAAACATTTTATTCCGCCACCTTGTCCACCAGGACATTGTCCTCCATCATGCATGTTATGAGTATGTGAATGTAATTCTATGTAATCGGTTTTATAGTAATCTTTTTCATCAAACCAAGAGGTAACCAAGAAAATAGTTGCATACATTTTATATTCAGTAAGTAAATCTACTGCTACTTTTGTTTTTGGACCATCATCTATTGTGATTAGCACACTTTTGGGAAGCTGCACTTTTCCATCAATGTACATTTCTACTTCTTTCGTTTGCAGAGTCAACATATTTTTTTCTTTTATTAAATCCAAATGCGATTTAAATTGTTTTTTAGAATGACATATTTCAGTAGTACATTCTTTTTTTTCATCAGCATTGTTCTCATCATAAAAAGCGTGGTAGTTTAAAACTGCTATTCCTGAAGCATTCTTTTTATCTGTATTATTACTTTTCTTAATTTCTTTTACATCATCTTTTTTTACATATAATAATCTATTATTAAATTCTATACCATACTTATTATCATCTTTTATTATTATTGGTAAATCATATGATTTATTGAATGTATATAGTAAATTATCATTTTCATCATAAAATGATGTACTATCATTAGTTACTATATTTTTGTTAAAGACTATATAATTTTTGTATCTGTCATTTATTTCTGATAACTTATCTATTTTATCTACATCTTTATAACTTATATAGTAATCATCGTCAAAAGTTGTAATCTTAAAATATTTAGTAGTATCAGATATGGTTTCATTATCTAAACTTAACTCTACATTATTACCTATAGTTCCAACTACTTCATTATTACTATTATATAATTTTGATTCTTTATTTGTTTTAACAAACTCATTATAATGGCTATTTATTTCTTTAATAGTTTTTTCTTTTTTTAATTCGATGTTATTGTTTTTAATATAATTAAATGCTATATAACTAAGTCCACCTAATATAATAATTATTATCATAATAACTATTATTACCCTACTCTTTTTTATTTTTCTTTTTCTTTTCATTATATACCTCAATATACCTCACAGTTATATTTTATTTTAATATATTAATCCACTCTTTTTTTACATTATCTAATAAATATTTTTGACAGTATTTATAACCTTTTTCGCTATGTTCACTACCATTTTTATTTTTTAATTCTTTTATTATTTCTTCAGCCATTTTTTCTTTATTTCTATCTTTTACTAAAATCCCTACATTATTTTTTAATAATTCTTTTGCTCCATCAGATGAATCAAAAGCAATACAAGGTAATCCATAACTCATAGCTTCAATTAATACAAGTCCAAACGATTCGGTATAAGATGGTAAAATAAATATTGAAGAATCTAAAATATATTTTTCTTTTTCCTTATTTCCTAGAAAACCAGTGAAAATAATCTTATCAGTTAGTTTTAATTTCTTAGTATAATTTTCTAATTCTTTTTTTAATGGTCCGTCTCCCACCATAAATAGTTTAGTTTTTGGTAATTCTTTATTAACTATTTTAAATACATCTATTAAATCTTTTTGACCTTTTTCAGGACTTAATCTACCTATTGTAATAATATTTTTATTTGTTAGTTTACTTCTCTTATCTGGAAGACTATCTATTACATTAGGAATATATATACATTTGGTTTTACCTATTTTATTCTCATAAAACTTTCTTAAATTATCAGATACTACAACAAAGTAATCAAAATCTCTTATAGAATCTATTACTTTAGTTATATACTTTTTATTATTATTATGAAAGTTATGTTCAGTTGCAATTTTTATTATATTATTATAAGCATAGTATCCTACTAATCTACTATGAAAAGTTCTAGTAGTTATTATATAATCACTATAAGTATTTCTAATTGCCTTAATATTTCTACTTCTCTTAAGACACAATATTTTAGCTGATTTAAATCCTTCTTTAAATATACTAATTATATTTTTATTTTTTATTGCTTGTTTAAACTCTTCTTTATTTGGTTTATCATCAATTAAATAAGTAATTTTAACTTTTTCTGAAAATGGAAATGCTGGTTTATCTAAAACTTTATATGTTGATATAATTTCTATATCATAATTTTCTTCAAGCATTTTACATAATGATGATAAGTATTTTTCAACACCACCAAATCCTAGATGTAAAGCAAATATTGTTATTTTTTTTCTTTCTCTCTCTTCTGTTATTTCTAATTCACCTTTTGTCAAAGCACTATCTAGCATTGCCATTGCAAATGACACATATATAGATACTGCTGGAGCACTATATGCATGACCTGCCATCATAGAAATCATTGTTATTATTCCTATTACATATATGTTTGTTAATTTAAAGAAAGATAATCTGAATTTATTTTTAAATATTGATTTTATAGTTCTATACGCAATATAGACAAGTGGACTAAAATAAATTATAAAGCCAATTATTCCATAATGAAAGAATATATCTAATGGATCAATCTCAATTAGTTTTTCTATTTTTTTATTATTTATTTCTTTTCTATTTACAAATCCAACTCCGAAAAGTTTATCATCAATTTTAGCATTATCATATATTTCTAAAGTATTAAAGAAAAATTTATCTCTACCACTTAATGCTACTTTTATAATTCTTTGTGCGCTTGGGCTTTTAACAGTATACTTATTGTTATTTTTAATATTATCTGTTTCTTCTTTAATATCTTCCTCAATGTGACTAGATTCTGATATAGCACTTTGTAAATTTTTTACTGCTGGTATATTAGGTATTAATCCAAATGATATTACTATAATTATTATTGACCATTTTAGGCCATATGCTCTATTTTTTTTATAGTTAAATAGAAAATATAAAGCATAAATAACTTCAGTAATTAGCATACCTAAAAATGATGTTTTGGTTCCTAATAACGTCATTGCAAGTATTACTATTGTAAAAGTTAATGCTATTTTAACTACGCCTTCCCTTTCAAATAACAAATAATATAAAAATGGAAATAAAGCTACCATTATTGCACCTATTTCATTAGCTGCATAAAACCATCCTACAGTACCTTTATTATTACCAACATACGATGAAAATGCTGTATTAGTTATTTCTGGCAGTATTATTAATATTGAATATATTATTGCTTCAACTATACACACCTTAAATATTTTTTCTTTTTTCAATTGTAATTCATCAAATGCATTTATTAAGCATAATGCCACTATTGGAAAATACATATATTTAAATAAATATGTTATTTCTGTTTTTAAAAAACCAAGATTAAATATTCCATTTTTCGTTATAAGATATATTATACTAAATATACAAAGTATTCCTAAATATATTATACTTTTCTTTTTATGTACTGATTTGTTTACAAAGAGCAGATATATTACCATTGTAAATAGGAATAGCCCTCTAACTATCATACCAATAGTTAATGGTAAATTAGTAAATCTAACCATTAAAGATGTAAATAAATCTAATATAGGTTGTATTAATAGAAAGATATAAAATATATTTGCTTTTTTATTATTGCTATCAATTCTCATAATTACTATCCTTTCTTCACTTTAAATATCAAATTAATCAATCCATACATTTTTATATTTATTAATTTATAAATTATTTTTCTATTTTTTGATAAAGTGTTTATATATTTATTGTTTTTATAATTAGGAAATTTTTTATTCATGTAATCAATTAGTTTGTTTATAGTTTCTCTTTTAACTTTATCATCAGCCTCTGCTTTTAATACTCTAACAATAGCTGATATATAAATATGATCAATAGCTAAAAATTCTATTTTGCTAAAATACTCTTCTTTTTTATTATGCTGAATATAGGATAAAATATCATTAAAAGCATCTAATATTTCTAGATTTCTTTGTACATTAGAATTATTCATTGTAGATCCTTCTCTTATTAGATAATCATATAATGGTTCATCAATAAAAGCAAAAGTGTTAGAATTCATTATAGCTTTTAGTGTAAAAGCTAAATCCTCATACCAAACTTTTTCTTTGAATTCCAATTTATTTTTTATCAAAATATCTCTTTTGTATATTTTGTTCCATACAGCCATTTTACCAAAGAATATATTTTCTAAATCTGTATTATAATTATTTATAAATGCATCTATATTTTTATTTTGGTAATCTTCGCTTACATTATAATTGCCACATACTACTATATCATAATTATTTTCTTTAGCCTTATTATATAATTTTTTATACATATCTTTTTCAACAAAATCATCACTATCAACATAGCCAATATATTCTCCTGATGCTTTTTTTAAGCCATAGTTTCTTGCAGAACCTTGTCCACCATTTTCTTTAATGTATGATTTTATTTTATCAGGATATTTTTTTACATATTTATCTACTATTTTTTGGCTATTATCTTTAGTTCCATCATTAACTACGATTACTTCTATTTCTTTTAATGATTGTTTTACTAAACTGTTTAAACATTTATCTATATACTTCTCTACTCCATATACAGGGACTATTATACTCAATTTACACTCGTTCATAATTATTATCCTTTCATTTTACCTTTTAGTAATAATATTATTTTTGATACATTATATAAATCATGATAATTTAGCCAAGCAATGATTTTTCTGTTTCTTGATATTTTATTATAAAAAGGCAATTTAGTATAATTACTAATATTATCTTTACAATATTTTAAAAATATATTTATTGTTTCTTTTTTATCTTTACTTTTTTGAAATGCAAGTCTATTTATAGTAGTTATTAATATGTGTTCAAATATTAGATATGAAACTATATTTTCATCATATTTTTTATTTTCTTTTAAATAATTAATTATATCATCCATAATTATTATCATATCTAAATTTTTCTTTGAATTATTATTATTCATTGTAGATTCATGACCGCAGTTACAATGATAAAATCCTTCACTTATATTAGATATCTTATCAGTATTAAAAAGTATTTTTGTAGTAAAATTAAAATCTTCATACCATAATTTTGATAAAAATCTGAAATCTTTTATTAATTCTTTTTTAAATATTTTATTGCAAGCTGATGGAGTCACCTCAAATACGCTATTATATTTTGTACAATTATGGTATATAGTATAATTAGCATAATGATCAACCATATCACATATTACTATGTCACTATTATCTTTTTTTGCAAGAGAATACATTTTTTCTAAGGCATCTAAGTCAAGCCAATCATCACTATCAACAAAAGAGATATATTCACCCTTAGCTTTTACTATTCCAATATTCCTAGCGGAGCCTTGCCCTCCATTTTCTTTAATAAATGATTGTACTTTTTCCGGATATTTTTTAACATATTTATCTATTATCTTTTGACTGTTATCTGGACTACCATCATTTACTACAATTATTTCTATTTCTTTTAATGATTGTTTTACTAAACTATTTAAACATTTATCTATAAACTTTTCGACATTATATACAGGTACAATTACACTAACCTTAATTTTCATTATTTCACCTCATACTGACTAATTATTTCATTATATCTATTTTCAAGAATTTGTAACTCTTTTTTGATTTTTTCTTTAATATTTTCTTGTTTAAATAGATTATCATATTCAAATGGATCTTTCCTTATATTGTATACTTCTTTTATTTCATTATCTATAAATTTTTTATTAATATATACTTCCATCACAACATCATAATTATCTGTTCTTACTCCAAGTATTATTGGCCTACGATAAATGTCTGGACATCCACCACCCATATATTCTAATAAAGCGTAATCTTGTCCTTTTGATTCTAAAAGGCTTTGTCCTTTGAAAACTTTTGGAATTTTAATATCAACTAAATCTAATAATGTTGCAGGAATATCTTTTGTGGAACAATAATTATTTATCATTTTATTTTTTATATCTTTGCTCCAAACTATAAATGGTACATTATAATTTTCTCTATAACTAGATATTACATACTTTTCTCTTACTGGAGAAAAATAATATGAAAATCCATGGTCTGCTGTTATTACTATGCTAGTATCATTTAAAATTTTTTCTTTTTCTAAAAACTTAAATATATTTTTAATAATATTGTCACAGTACATCAATGATAAATCATATGATATACTTCCTTTATATCCTTTAGGAATATTGTTTAAGTAAGTATTTATTCTTTTAAAATCTTCTTCAATTAATTTTAAATCCTTAGTATCATAAGTAAAGAAGTTTTCTGGAAAATGCGCATCATCAATATGAACATAACTCATCCATTTTTTATCTTTATTTTCTTTTATCCAAACAAATAGTTCTTGTGATACTGTATAAAAAGATCTTTGAACTTTGAATTGGTCATAATTATTTGATATCCTATCATATAAATCCTTATCGAAAAGTGAATTTTTATACCCAGCTAGTAAACCTTTTGCAGTTTTAAAATCTTTATTTATTATACTTTTTATAATGTTTTTTATTGGCAATTTATTATTTAATAAATTATTTTCAAAATTCATTTTATTAATTCTATCGAAAGTAGTTTTGTATTTTTCAATTACTTTATTTCTAACTATATTATCATGTACTTTATCACTCATCATATATGTTTTTATATTAAATAATTGATGATTTTCTTTTTGTTCAAACAAACTATTTAAATATTTTTTATTATCTTTACTAAATTTTTCATATTCAACTTTAATTTGCTTTATGTCATTATCAATGTCACTAACATCTATATTCCCGTTGAGCATACTTGTTTCATTATCGTTATTTTTAATTTTTTCTAAATATATTATCCAATTTTTAAAATTATCGTCTAACATATCTGCTAATATTTTATATTCCTTGTTGTTTATTTCATTTTTTTCAAAAATTTCTGAATAATATTTTAATCTATAATCCCATATATGTGAAAACTGAAATCCTTCAATATATTTTCTTTCATCATAGCCAGGAGCCATATATGATGGATAAATACTTGGATAGTAGTTATTATAAAAAACTTTATAACCATTATTTCTAAACACTTCTAAAACACAAGTTTTATCTTTAAATCGCTCCATATAGCCTCCATTATCCATTGTATCAATACCTCCAAGTAAACACATTAAAGCTGCTTCTGTATATGGAGCTTCAGAAAACATTTTATCTCCTGAAATAGACTTTTTTCTTAATTCATTCAAAAAAGGAGCACATAATGATGAAGTGTTTTTATTAAATAAAATATCATTTGTTACAGAATCAATAACTATAAATAACACATTTTTCTTCATTATTACTACACTCCTTTTAATCAAACTCTACTGTTTCTTTTACATCATTATTAATTTCGTATGGAAATTCATATAAATATTTTTTTAATTCTTTTTCTATAACTTTACATTCTTCTCTATATTCTTCTTTTCTAAACAATTGAGTATTTTTTATTGACATTTCTGGTATAAATCTAGTTTTTTTATTTATATGATCACTTTCCTTAAAATCTAAAAATTTAGTTATTTCTTTTATTTTAGTATCATAATTATAAATTAGATCTTCAAAGTTAATTCTTAATACTTTATTTGAAGTACACTTTTTTTCACTTTCACGCATTTTTTTATAAAAATTGCAAAATTCATTTACTTCTAGTGGAAATGGTACACAGATTTGTTTTTGTTGCCAAATATATTTATTTATTATAAATACATCTCTTGGATCTCTTGCTACTACAATAACTCTTAATTTATCATCAAAATAATTATCTACTCTGAATAAATTAAATGGTAATAAAAATTGATCCAGGATTATATTTTCTTTCCCTTTAGATATTTCTTCAATTATTTTATAAATATATTTATGTGATTCTTCATAAAATTTCTTTGAATCGACATATGATATACGCATACCATCTGAATATTTTAAAATTTTATTAAATCTAACTTTGTTCATTGTTAATATTTTTAATGGTTTTCTAATTAATAATTTAAAAAACATTTTTGCATTAACTTCTTCGTGTGTATACCAATATCCCGGAAAATTAAATTCTTGTATTTTATTTATATACTCTTTTGTTATTTTCATAAAATCTGGACTAATTATTTTTTGATAATTACCTACCCACCAAAATTTTTTGTTATATAATTTTTGCATTTGATTTTCAAAACTTCGAATTGCCTCATCACTTCTTATGGCATTATTACCTATTAATAGTTTATCTTCTAAATCAAATAAACCATTTGGACAATGTAACAATACATATTCATAAGTTTTAAATTCATTTTGACAATCTTTAAATTCTGAAATTAAATCTGTAATAGCGGATGACCCGCTTCCCATATACCCTGTTGGTACTATTATTTTTTTCATATTACTTTTTCCCTACCTTTAATTTATTTTTAAATTTATCTAATATAAACATTAAATTATTATCTTTCTTTATATATAAAACTATGAAATATAATAACATGCAAGTAATTATTATTAATATCATAGTTATATAGAACCCTAAATTAAGTTTTCTAAGTAGCAATGATATTGGTATAAACAATAAACTCAAAATTATATATGTCATATTTTTTTTACTAAATACTTGAACATTAATATTCATTTTTCTTCTTGCATATATATAATGTGTAATGAATACTGCTAATTCGACTAGTCCAGTTGTTGCCAAAGCAGTTATTGGACTGAATATTTTAAATGTAACTAATAAGTAATTAATTATTAAGTTACTAGTTCCACAAATTAGTGATACTTTTAGAATTCTATCTTCTCTATTATTTGGATACATTACCAAATTATTCATGACAGACTCTAATGATATAAAAATTCTAGTTATACATGCTATCATTAATGGTACAATGGCTGCTAAATATTTTTTACCAGCATATAAAATTATTATTTCTTTTGATAATACAAAAACTCCTAAACACATAGGTACAATAATAAATAATAATGATGCTATTGAATTGTTTAATTTTTCTTCATAAATTTCTTTTCCTTTATTTTTTAATAAGTACGATAATCTAGGTATGGATACATTTATTATAGAGTATGGAATAGCGGCTAATGTACTTACTAAGTAAAATGCTGTGTAATAAATCGTTACCGATACATCATTCACATATTTTCCTAACATAACTCTATCTAATTGGCTATATAATAAATCTACATTTGTAATAACAAGTACAGCAATAAGCGGTTTAATATATTTTTTTATTTCAATCTTAGAAAAAGCAAATTTAATTCTTCTTTTAGCATAAATAAAACTTATTATATTATTTAAAAAATTAGTAAGTGATACAACAATAGCATAAATTACTATATCATCAGGATTTCTAACGGCAAGTAAAATTGACAAGAAATATATAATTTTAACAATCACTGATTTTATTGTTATAAACTTATAATTTTCTAATGCTTCATTTACAAATTCAACATAAAAAATATTAGCAAATATTTGAATGGTCATAACTAAATACAATGTTCTTGCCATTCCAGTTGATATTAATAAACTATAAACTATATACATTATTAATACCAACAAATTAGAAAACATTGATATCATAAATAAATTTGTAAATAACTTGGATACTTTTTCTTTATCATCTCTAATTTTACTAATTTCTCTAACCCCTAAAGTATATACTCCAAAACCAGCAAATGCTAAGAACATTTGAAAGTCTGCAAAAACTCTATTATACATTCCATATAAATCAACATCTAAAAGACGCATTATATATGGACCTATGATTATTGGGACAACTATATTTACTATACTAAGTATTGACTTGTAAATTGTATTTTTAAATAATGTGTTTTTCTTTTCCATTTTGTTACCTCCAGCAATTATTATTTTATCATATTTTCCTTATTTTATAAAGGCTTTTGTCATTCTCTTTACAATAAGTTTATCAATTAGTTTATAAATTACATTTAATATTATTAATAATATTAAAACTAATGGTACACACAAGCAAAATAATGTACAGATATTACCGAAAATACTGCTATACATTTTATTAAATCTATATTTATATTTCTCTTTTTCATTTCCTACCTCTACCCTAATTTGATTATACTATATTGATTATACTATATTTTTATAGGGTTTTCAAGGTAATAGAAAAGAATATTACATTTTATTATAATATTCTTTTTTTATACATCATAAGTTTTGTCTATTGCTTTAAGTTCGTTAAATGTATCTATTTCAATTATGTCTTCACTTTTACATTCTCTTAAATATATTTTATAATTGTTTTTTCTTATATCAAGCATTACTTGTTCCCAATATCTTTCTTTGCCACCAGGAGACATAAATACTTCTTTTATATCTTTTTCCATTTGTTTACCAGTTTCCTTATCATAATAAGAAATACCACACATTTGATAACAATCTAATCCGCCCACTTTTTCTTTAGTAATTATACCATTTTTAGTTTCTAAACACCAATCGTCAGTTCTATCTACTTTAAATCCTAAGAAATTTGAATGATATTCATATTTTCTTATTAAATCTTGATTATATAAATATAAATCTGATTCTAATACATATGAATTAGAAAATTTATCTCTTACTAAATATGCTGAAGAAATATTATTTGCTTCATTATATTTTTTATTATATATAAATTTTATATTAGGATATTTTTTTAGTAATATTTCAAATTGTTCATTTAAATATCCTGTTACGATTATTATTTCTGGTATTTCTGCTTTTACAACGGCATCTAATAATGTTTCTATTATTTTTTTTCCATTTACTAATACTAATGGTTTTGGTGTATTAAGAGTAATTGGCACCAGTCTAGATCCAAAACCTGCTGCTAAAAAGATAGCTCTTTTTACTCTATATGGCTCTAATTCTTTTAATCCTCTTTTTGTTATAGTATTATCTTCATTTATTAACTTTTTTTCTAATAAACTAGTTATAGTTTTATTTACTGTACCCAAAGAAAGATTAGTTGTCTTTGATATTTCTCTTTGAGATAATTCTCTTTTTTCTTTTTCTATACAAACTAATATTTCAAATTCGTTATATGTTAATTTCATAATTCCACTTCTTTCTGTCTTCTTTTCTATTTATTATATATATAGTTCCTTTTACAATTAAATTAAAGAATAATATTATCAACGATACAATAGCAGCTTCTCCTAGCATCATATTACCTTCATATGTATTTATCATTAATGATAATGGCATTGTATCTGTATTAAATAAGAATGTTACTGCAGATATTGTTACCATTGAGTTTATAAAGAAATATGTTATCATCTCTCTTATTGTTATCTTACTACATGGTATTATTACATCTTTTATTATTCTAAATGAACTTATATTGCAAGTTTTAGCTACAACTTCATAATTAGGATTTATTTTTAATAATGCATTATAGGCCATTAAATATGGTGAAGCCATAAAATGTATTATATTTACAATAATCATTATAATAAAAGTATTATATATAAAAGTATCTTTAAATCCTATAGTATATGATAAACCAAGTACTATACCAGGTATAGCTAGTGATGATATTGTTAATATATGGATTAATTTAGCTATCTTTCCTTTTATTCTAGCGGTTGCATATGCCGTAAAATATGTTATAAATGTTCCTATTACTGCTACTGACACTGCTATTAAAAGTGAATTTAATATATATTTTCCAATATCATTAGATAATACATATTCAAAATGTTTTAAGGAAAAACTTTTGTTAATAATAAAATTATCTATGAACGCATAATAAACAAACGAACCTATTACTATAAAAACAAATATAATTATTAAATATAATAATGTAGTAAATATTATATCTCTTGTTTTGTTTTTACTTATTTTATAATCTTTTCCTTCAAATTCACCACTACTATAATCTTTAGAAAAATTATCAAATAAGAATGATATAATAGCAGGCACTAATAAGAATAATCCTATCATTGTACCTTTTGAAAAATCTAGTAACCCTATTACTTCTTTATATAGAAATACTGGCAATGTTAAAAACTTTCCACCTACTGCTAGTGGTACACCATAATCTGTAAATATCATTGTAAATACAGCAAATATAGATGATAATAATGGTTTTTTTAAATAACATAATGTTACTTTTTTAAATGTTTGCCATTGGTTCAAACCTAGCACTTTAGCTGTATTATACATATTATTATCGATATAATTAAATCCATCATCTAGCATTAAAAATGCTACGGGAAATGAATATAAAATAGAGCCTATTATTATACCATGGCATCCTATAATATTAAATCCTAATATTTTAGATATTATTCCATTTGCTCCAAATAAATTAATTAATCCAAGTCCATGTGATATTGATGGTATTAACATAGGAATAGTTAATAACACTTTTAATACTGCTCTATGTTTTATATTTGTTCTATTTAATGTATAAGCTAGTAAATATGCTATCAATATTGATATAATAGTAGATATACTTGTAACAAATAACGAATTAGATAAAGCTTCTTTAAATGATCTTGATGATATTAAGTTACCAAAATCAGACCATTCTACTCTTAATAGCATTTCTACTAATGGGTAGAAGACTGTTACTAAAAGAAATATTAATACTAAAATACTTACTTTACTTTTCTTTTTCATTATAAATCAATTCCTGTACATTTTTCAATTGATGATACTTTTTCTATTAAATGATTTGTTACAAACTTTCTCACATAATCATTTTTTGGATGATTAAATATTTTATTTGGTTCATCTATTTGTTCTATTTTACCATCATTCATCACCATTACTCTGTCTGATAAAGAAAATGCTTCTTCTTGATCATGAGTAATATATATCATAGTAGTTTTAAATTTTTTCTGTATATCTTTTAATTCTTTTCTTAATCCTAATCTATTATCGGCATCAAGAGCACTCATTGGTTCATCAAATAAGATTATATCAGGATTTAATGCTAAAGTTCTTGCTATTGCTACTCTTTGCTGTTGTCCCCCAGATAATTCGTGTGGATATTTTTTAATATGTTCTTCCATATTAACTACTTTTATCATTTTTAAAGCTTGCTTTTTTGCTTCTTCTTTATTTTTTAATTTTAAATTTAACGCATACATAACATTATCTAAAACAGTCATATTAGGAAACAAAGCATAGTTTTGAAAAACTATGCCCATTTCTCTTTTAGATGGATCTAATTTTGTTATATCTTTTTCTTTTTTAAATATTTTACCGGAAGTTGGATTTTCTATTCCTATTAATATTTTTAATAAAGTTGTCTTTCCGCAACCTGAAGGTCCTAGAATTGATAAAAATTCCCCATCTTTTACTTCAAAACTTATATTATCTAAAACCGTCTTTTTATTATATACTTTAGTTAAATCTTTTATTTCAAGATTAACCATTTACTTCTCCCCATTTCTCAATTAGTTTTTCTTTTGTTTCAGTACTATCAATACCAGTCATATTAGCATCTTTTAAATTTTCTGGATAATTTTTCATTTTATTTTCTTGTTCTTTTAATATTTTATCTGGCATATAGTTTTCTTTATCATATTTACCAAAATCTTTAATTAACCAATTAAATACTTTTTCAACATTTTTGTTTGTTTCTCTTCCCTTTATAATACCACATGATGTTGTGTTATATGGTGAACCAGTTTCTAACTCTACAATACTAAAATCGTAGCCGGCATTTATAGCTTCAACACCTTGTGCAGTCATTCCCATAGCTATTGCTATTTCTCCTTGTTTTAATAAATTAGTAGGTCCTGATCCTGATGTTGTATACTCTCTTAAATTACCTTTTAATTTTTTAAAGTATTCTATTGCTTTATCTTCTCCCATTATATTTACTGCATTTAAATAAAAGCCATATCCTGTTCCTGATGTTTTTGGATCAGGCATAGCAATTAAATCTTTATATTCTGGTTTTAATAAATCCTCATATGTTTTTGGTACACTTAAATTGTGTTCTTTAAAATACTTATTGTCAATTATTAAATTCATTGTGTATTTAACCCAAGTTAAATAATTGTTTGATGTATTTACACCATCTAAATAAGAACTTGTATCAAAATTTGATAAGTCAGCAAAATTATCTTGAACATCTTTCATATGTGCTGTTTCTAAATCTAATACAATATCTGCTTCTACCTTTGTTCCTTCATTTTTAATTTTAGCGGCACTATTACCAGTAGCCATGTGTTGAATAACTACATTTAATTCAGGAAATTCTTTTTTTACCATTTCACTTAATTTTTGGTTTCTTTCTTCTTCCATGCTAGTATAAATTACTACTTTTTCTTTGCTTCCACATCCTGTTAGTAATGTTACCATAAATAACACTGCTATTAATAATATTTTCTTTTTCATTTATTTTCCTCTTCTTTCTAGAACTTATTCGTTCATAATTAGATTATATCATCTTTTTTTGAACGTTACAACTACATTTTTGTATTTTATTAAAAAAAAGAGTATTTATTTACTCTTTGACTATAAATCCACATGGTATTGGTCTAGTCTGTTCTAAGTTATCCCAGTTAATTGGGTGGTTTACTATTTTATTATCTATTACTAGGGCACTTGAATTACCGCCATCTAAGTTTGATGCATTATAAGCATGATATCTAAGTAAGATATCTACTAAGTCATTCATATCGGCACCTTTACTCTTTAAACTTCTTCCATCTATTACTAAGAAGAGTACTATTCCATCTTTTCTTTGTGCAATAGCAGATCTTGGATGAATACCATAACCTCCATTACCATTTATAAAAGCACTCTTACCATTTACTATTAAGAAAGGTCCAAATTCTACAGCATCTCTTATACCCATGTTAATTGCTTCTTCAGCACTTATTTTACCTAAGTATAATTTATTATCATTAGTGAAGCCTATTATTCCACCACCATATTGACTATGACTGTAGTTACTTATTATCTTTCCATTTGAAATAATGGCTCCAATTGCTTGTCCTCCTGTTCCTTGTCCATCTTTATCAAGAAAGCCTCCACCATTAATAGCTACTACGGCATTCTCTCTTTTAGCCATATCTACTAAATATTCTCCAGAATAACCTAAGTTTTTACTATAAGTTACTTTTATTTTAGATGGATCATAAATAGCTACTAAATATCCAGAGAATCCTTTTTCATTTATTTCTATTAATTTATAAATATCTTTTTTATTTCTATCTAATATTTCTTTATCATATTCATCTATATAATTTTCTTCTTTACCTATTATTTCACTAATATCAGTATTTCCATCTGGTTCTTTAATACTATGTCTTGCTAATACTTTATTTATATATTCATCACTATAGAAAGTAGTAGCAAAGTATTGATGATTCATAGTACTCATAGCGGTAGTTACTAACCAGTCTCTAAAGCCATTAAATGGTCCATATAAAAGAAATAATACTACTACTGCTACTACATCACAAATACTTAATATAATGGTAAAAATGTTATCTCTCTTTTTTATTTTATCTGGATCTTTTACCCTTTCTTTCTTCTTCATAAATACTCCTTACTACTATTACTTATATATTTACTTCTAAATTATCCACTACTCTAGTTATTTCATCATCTTCTATTAAAGGAAGGCTTATTCTAGTTAATGTACTATTGGTACTTACATATATACCATCTCTACCTAAACTTTCATCTATATAATTATCTAAGAATTTATTATATTCTCTTCTTGTAGTTAGATAAAAACTTAATTTAGATATATCGTCTTTATCAAATAAATAATTTATATCTTCATCTAATACACTATCAGTAGACATTATAATATGAATATTCATAGTGGCTCCAACTTCTAATAAGTAATTAATATCATCTTTTACACTTATATCATTTTTTATTATTTCATATATTTCATCAATAAATAAAATTATTCTACTTTGATCATTATTTTTTACTTTTTCTTCAAAGATATGTCTTATTTCTTTTATTTTATTTATTATTTCTTGTTCATTATTTACTACTTCACATAATTTATCATAAGCATTATAATTTATACTTTGGGAATCCAAAATAATTATTTTAGTTTTATCTTTATTCATTAAGATATTTAGTATTATATTATTAAATAGATTAGTCTTTCCAATACCTGTTACTCCTGTTACTAATAGATTCTTATCTTTTTCTATATTAAAATATATTACTTTATCTTCTTCTGATAATCCTAGTGGTATATTATTATTATCTTTATCTTTAGATTCTTCTAGTAATTCTTTTAATGATAAGGTACTTTTCTTCATGTTTTGTACTTTTATTTTTACTTCGTTTTCTTTTTCTTTTTCTATTTCAAATTCATTAGTAGTTACTCCTAAGGCTAAGGCTATTTCTTTTTTTAATTCTAACATATCTTCATAGCTTTTATCATCATTCCAGGTTATATGATATATTGTTATATTTCTATATACTTCATATGTTATCTTTGTATTAAATTTAAACGCTTTAAAGGTATGTTTTAAATTATTAACAAATAAATCAGCATTTAAGATATTTCTTTCATTATCAAATATTTTTGTATTTAGTAGTTCTAACATAATTACCTCTTCTTTCTACTTTTTATTAAGATATTACCTGTCATTTCACTTGGTACTTCTAAGCCCATTAGTGTTAATATAGTTGGGGCTATATCTCCTAATTTTCCATCTATTAGTTTTAGACTTTTATCGGTTATGATAAATGGTACAACATTAGTAGTATGACTGGTATTAATACTATTATCTTTATTACGCATTACTTCACAGTTACCATGATCTGCTGTTACTATAATGGTATATTCTTCTAATGAGATATTTTCTAATATTTTACCAATACATTCATCTACTGTTTCAACAGCTTTAATAGCGGCTTCATAGTCTCCTGTATGGCCTACCATATCGCCATTAGCAAAGTTTAATATTATTAAGTCTTCATGACTTGTTGTTATTTCTTTTACTAATGAGGCTGTTATCATATGAGCACTCATTTCTGGTTCTAAGTCATAAGTTGCTACTTTTGGACTTGGTACTAATATTCTTTTTTCTCCTTGGTATTCTTTATCTATTCCTCCATCAAAGAAATATGTTACATGAGCATACTTTTCAGTCTCTGCTATTCTAAGTTGGGTTAATCCTTTACTTGCTATATATTCTCCTAAGGTATTTGTTAGTTCTGGTAACTCGAAAGCATATGGACATAATACGGTATCTGCTACATGCATCATTGTTACTACTTTTAAATTTTTTATTTCTTCTTTAGCAAAACTTTTATATTCTTTATTGGTAAAGATACTAGCAAGTTCTTTTAATCTATCTGGTCTATAGTTAAAGAAAATAATTCCATCGTTATCTTTTATTAGACCTTTTTTATCAGTAGTTACTGGTACTATGAATTCATCAGTTACTTTGTTTTTTTGACTTTCTTTCCATACTTTCTTGGCTTCTTTAACTGAAGTTCCTACTACCATTGCATTATAGGCTTTTTCTACTCTATCAAAGTTAGTATCCCTATCCATACCATAGTATCTTCCTCCTAATGAGGCTATCTTTCCTACGCCTAATTTTTTCATATATTTTTCTAAGGCTTCTATATACTTTATTCCACTGGTAGGACTTACATCTCTACCATCTGTAAAGATGTGAACATATACTTTTTTTAATCCTTCTTTTTTTGTTAATTCTAATAAACTAAATAAATGATTGATATGTGAATGTACTCCTCCATCTGATAAAAGTCCTACTAAATGTAAACTACTATTTTCTTCTTTGACATGATTTATTACTTTTAATAATTCTTCATTTTTATAAAAACTTTTATCTTTTATTTTACTATTTATTAGTTCTAATGATTGATATACTAAACGACCTGCTCCTATATTGGTATGGCCTACTTCTGAATTTCCCATTTGTCCTCTTGGTAAACCTACCGGGGTACCTGATGCTTCTAATTGACTATGAGGATATTTATCCCATAATTTATCTAATACTGGTGTTTTGGCATTATATACGGCATTATATTTTTTATTTTTTGTTAATCCTACACCATCCATAATACATAATAATACTTTCTTCATTTTATCACCCTATTTCCTATATAATTATATATTATTATTTACTAATTGGCAATATTTTAAAAGTATTTTTTGTTAACTAACTATAATTTATTATTTTAATATGTAAAAGAAAAAATACTTTTGTTCAAAGTACTTTATATTTTTATTTGTTGTTTAATATTATCTTTTTTAGTTCGTCAGAACAATAATCACTTATATATTTTAATTTTTCTTTATCGTCTAAAGCATAGCTATATTTTATAAATATTTCTTTTAATTTATGATAATTTCCTTTTATACTTTCGTGGCTAGCTATAATCATATCTTCTTTTGTTACTTCCGTTAAATCTAAATATATTCCATTTATTTTAGCCAATGATTCTATAAATAGTCTTTGGCTTCTTCCATTTCCTTCTCTAAATGGATGTAAAGCATTAATATCTGCAAACAAATCAACTAATTTTTCTATAGTTAATTCATTATCGTAATATACAAAATAGTTTTCTTCTTTTAGCTTGTTAAATATATCTGTGCCAAATGTTTCAATATATTCACTTAAACAAAATAAATCTTGTTTAGCTATGTTACAATTTCTTATATTGCCAGCCCATCTATATATGTCTTGAAATAAATATTTATGAATTTTTTTTAAATAATCAAAATCAAAGTTACCTTTTAATGGTTTTTCATTTAGTTCATATGTTCTAAAAGATACTAATTCTCTTTCTGCATTAAATAAATCTTTATCGTTTGTAATATTAAGTTTGTTGATTAGAGTATCAGTCCCTTCATAACAATAATTGGCTGTTTTTTCATATGTGTATTTATATTTACTATCCATAGATTCCTCTATACTTTTCAATGACTTTTTTTCTTTCTTTTGTTGTGGTGGTTTTTCCTATTATACAATTATATAATTTTTTCTTTATATCTTTTGTTAATGGCATACCTTCTTGGGCCATAGCACCATTTACTCTTCTTATTTTTTCTTGTATTTCTACTTTTTCTTTATACTTTTTATTATCCATAAACATCACCCTTTTTGTATTTGTTTTTTCTTTATATATTATACCATATTTCTGCTAATATTTCACTGTTTTTATTCAATTTAATTGCATTTTATAATTATTTTATTCTAGTATGTAAAAGAAAAAATACTTTTGTTCAAAGTACTTTATATTTTTATAATTATTTATGTGTTTTTCCATACTTTTCAATTACTTTTTATCATCCATAAATATCACCATTTTTATTGTATATATATCATATTTCGTGAAAATATGCACATTAAATTGCAAATTACTGTGTATTTTACACTATTTATTCACATTTTGCAATAGTATAATGTTAAAATTTGCTAAAATTGTAATTTATTTCACTATTCACAACATAACTCTTATTTTTGAGACGTAGACTCAAAAATACCACGGAAAATTTAAGTTTACTTAAAGTTGAAGTGGCAAAAGAAAAGAACTAAATTAATTAGCTCTCTCATAATCACAATTCATACATTTTATCTTATCTTTTTTTTCTGTTAATGTTCCACCACAAGTAGGACACTTTTCTTCAATTGGTTTATCCCAACTAGCAAAATCACATTTTGGATAATTAGAACATCCATAAAAGATTTTTCCTCTTTTAGTTTTCTTTTCTAATATTTTACCATCACATTTTGGACAAGATATAATTTCTTTTACTTCTTTTTCTTCTTTATTACTTTTAATATATTTACAAGTTGGATAATTTGAACAAGCAGTAAACTTTCCATACTTACTTTGTTTTATTACTAATGGACTACCACAATTAGGACATAATTCTCCTGTTTCTTCTGGGGCTTTCTTTTCCATATTCTTGAAAGCTACTTCTACTTTTGGTTCAAATTCTTGATAGAAGATACTTAGTAATTTATTCCACTCCATGTTACCCTCTGCTATTTTATCTAAATCATCTTCCATATTCTTAGTATATTCTACATTAATGATATCTTTAAAGAATTCTTGTAATTTATCGGTTGTTTCAATACCTACTTCAGTAGGAATAAATTTTTTATCAATAACTTTTACATAACCTCTTTCTTCAATGGTATCAATTGTTTTAGCATATGTTGATGGACGGCCTATTCCTAATTCTTCCATTTCTTTTATTAGTTTACTTTCGGTATATCTAGCAGGTGGTTTTGTTGTATGTGATGTATATTCTATAGTGTTAGCTACTAATACATTACTTTTATAGTTTGAGAAGTCTGGTAATACTTTATCTTCACTATCTTCATATTTACTATATACTTTTAAGTATCCATCAAAGATTAGGATTTGTCCATTTACTTTGAACTGATAATTATTATTATCTAATATAACAGTAGTTGCTTCTACTTTGGCATCTTTCATTAGGGATGCTAGGGCTCTATAATATATTAGACTATATAATTTATATTCATCATTAGTTAGATATTCTTTTATTTTTTCTGGATTATTATTTATATTAGTGGGTCTTATGGCTTCATGGGCATCTTGAACATTCTCAGTTTTATTACTCTTTTTTACATAACCTACATACTCACTTCCATAATTATCTTTGATATAACCATAAGTATCTTTAATAAACTCATCAGATAATCTTACGGAGTCGGTTCTCATATAAGATATTAATCCTTCTGCTCCATCTTTTAGATTTATTCCTTCATATAGTTTTTGGGCTATCATCATGGTTTTCTTAGAGGTAAAGCCTAGTTTGGTTGAAGCCTCTTGCTCTAGTGTACTTGTAGTAAAAGGAAATTTGCTTTTCTTAGCTTTTTCTTTTTTATCAATACTTTCTATTTTGAAGGCATTTGATAGTTTACTTAGTATTTCTTTGGCTTCAGATTCTTTTTTGATTTCTATTTTTTTATGATTATAGGTATCTAATTTGGCATCGAAGTCATTAAATTTTGCTTCTATCTCAAAGTATTCTTCAGGAATGAAGGCTTCTATTTCTCTTTCACGATCAACGATTAACTTTAGAGCTACTGATTGAACACGGCCTGCTGATTTACCTCCTGTTTTAGACTGCATTAGTTTACTTAGTCTAAAGCCTATGATACGATCTAGTATTCTTCTTGTTTCTTGAGATTTTACTAGATTATCATCTATTTTTCTAGCTTTATTAAATGAATCTAGAACGGCTTTTTTGGTTATTTCGTTGAAGACTATTCGATCATAGTTTTCTTCTTTTAATCCTAAGGTATCGTATAGATGCCAACTTATGGCTTCTCCTTCACGATCGGGGTCGGTTGCTAGATATACGAAGTCTGCACCTTTGATATCTTTTTTTAATTCTTTTACTAATTTTGCTTTTCCTTTGATTATTTTATAATCTGGTTTAAAATTATTATCTATATCTACTCCAAAGCCATATTTTCCTGATGTTGATAGGTCTCTGATGTGTCCTACTGAAGATACTACTTTGAAATCTTTTCCTAAATATTTTTCTATTGTTTTACTTTTATGTGGGGATTCCACGATTACTAATTTTTTTGACATATAACGCTTCCTTTCTATGACATTATAACTATTCTTTTTATAAAATGCAAGTATTTTTTATTATTTTTTATTTTATGATTCCCTCTAAGCTATAATCTTAGAGGGTTATTTTTAGCTTGTAATCTAAAAATAATATATCAGCCATATCTATTATATGGTAGTTAATTATATATACTAAAATAGCCTCCGGTTAAGGAGGACTACTTATATGTAAACATAAGATTTCTCTTATGACATTATACTATATGCTGGTAGTTTGAGTTTTGTTCCTCTTTTTGGATATTTTTTAATGCATGAAAAAGAGATAATAGTTCATCATCCCTTTTTGAATTATATTTTGTTAATTTATTTTGTTTATAATTTTATTTCTACGTTTTCTTTTTTAGCGTCTTCTAATTTAAATAACTCAGCTTTTTTGAATCCAAAGATAGCCGCTACTATGTTACTTGGTACTACTTCAATAGCAGTATTATAATTATTTGCAACATGATTATATATTTCTCTAGCATTTTTTAATTGGTCTTCAACAATACTTAATTCACTTTGTAGATTTAAATACTCAGTATCAGCTTTTAATTCTGGATAAGCTTCTACTACTGCTAAATACTTGGTAAGTTCATTATTCATTTTATTAGCGGATTTTATATCCATATGATTCTTGTTATTATATTCACTTCTTAATGCTGTAATTTTTTCTAAAGTATCATTTTCATGCTTACTATAACCTTTTACTGTTTCTACTAAGTTAGGCATTAAATCAAATCTTTTATTTAGACATATCTCAATATCTGATTTGGCTTTTTTCATTTTATTAAATAATTTAACTAGTTTATTATACTTAGCAATTATTACTAAAATAACGATTAATAAAACTGTTAAAACTATATATATTATACTTTCCATGTTCTCACCTCTATCATTCTATAGTAATCTTATTTACATAACCAGCTTCATCATAATCAAGTATTATATCATAATATTGAGTTGTTTTTTCAAACCAGTTAGGATCACTTGTTGGAATTTTTTCAGTAAAATTCTTTTTTATAGTTCTCATTTCATTTTCATCTTCTGTACAAGTATTTTGATAACATAAGGTAATTATATGGTCACTATTTTTCTTGTTACTACTTATAATATTATCTATACTGTTTGGTACATTACTTCTTATTGTAGTACCTGAATATAATTCAAGAGGACTATTAAATGAATCAATATTATGTTTTTCTAGTTGTTTTTGATATTCTTCATCGACTTTTGTTTTAGAATCTTCTATATCATTATATGTTTTATCAAATATGTCAAATAAACTTTTAGAATTTTCCTTTCTTTCTTTACTAACAAGAACTATTTTATTAATTAATATAACTACTATTACAAGAGCAATAAATATTAATATACCAAGTAGCCATGTTCTTGGTTTAAATTCATTATCAATTTTTTCTTTCATTTTTATTTTCTCCTTTTATTACAATATACATTTTTTGATGTTGTTTGTCAACATTCTTTTAATAAGTTTTTTTATAGATTAGATGCTTTTTTATATTAATTCATATTCTCTTGATAATATTCTTTTATCACTAGAGTATTCTATTACGTATTTGTTATCTTTTTTACATATTATTAAACCTATGGTTTTATCTTGAGTTAGTTTTCTTAAACTATTATCTATATAATTCATATATATTTGTATTTGACCTATATGTTCTTTTTTTAGTTCTGTTACTTTTAGTTCTACTACTACATAGCAGTTGTATTCGATATTAAATAGTAAAAGATCTATATAGTTATATCTCTCTCCTAGTTTTATTTTGTATTCGTTTTTTATAAATGAATAACCAGTACCTAATTCTTCTAGAAATGATGGTATATCTTCAAGTATTAGTCTTTGAAGTATTTTTTCACTTACTATTTCTTTATCAATATCTAATTTATTTTTTATAATGATTGGATTTTTAATATTATCTTTAATATCTATCTCTTCTTTATTAATTAATTTTAGTTTAGTTTTATCATCTAATCTTTGATATTCTTTGTTTCTTATTCTTTCTCTTAACTGTCTTTTACTCAAGCATTGTTCTATTGTTATCTTAATATAATAATTTATTTCATTAATATCTTTTAATGGTAATAATTCACAATAATGACTCCATGTCAATTGGTGCGCCAGTGGCACACCTTTTTCTACCACAAGATAAAATTGCCTTATTCTCTTTAATGCAGTAATGTTATATTTCCTACCAGTATCATTAAAAAGTCTTTCAGAATACTCTTTAATAAGATTATCTCCATACTTAGCTCTCTCTTCTCCACCTTGAGCTTTGATTAATAATTTACCTACTTCATAATAAGTACTAAGATCATTTCTATTTTTAGAGTAGTCTTTTACTTTTTTATATACTTCATTATCTATTAGTTTATTTTTTATTTCATTGTAATAATTCATTTATTTCTCCTTTTAATTTAATATATATTCTCTAGTTAATATTCTTTTATCACTTGAATATTCTATATAATAATGATTATCTCTTTTAGTAATTATAATACCTATTGTTTTATCTTGATTAATAGTCTTAATATGTTTATCTATATAATTCATATATACCTCTATTTGCCCTATATGTTCTTTCTTTAGTTCTGTTACTTTTAGTTCTACTACTACATAACAGTTGTATTTGATATTAAATAGTAAAAGGTCTATATAATTATATGTATCACCTATCTTTATTTTGTATTCATTTCTTATAAATGAATAACCGTCACCTAATTCATCTAGAAATGATGGTATGTCTTCAAGTATTAAATTTTGTAATACTTTTTCACTTATTCTTTCTTTATCAAGATTATATTTATTATGGATAACTATTGGGTTCTTAACAAAATCATTTACTTTAGTTTCTTCTTTATTAATTAATTTTAATTTAGTCTTATCATCTAATCTTTGATATCCTTTATTTCTTATTCTTTCTCTTAACTGTCTTTTGCTCAAGTATTGTTCTATTGTTATTTTGACATAATAATTTATCTCATTAATATCTTTTAATGGTAATAATTCACAATAATAGCTCCAGCTTAATTGGTGCCACAGTGTGGCACCTTTTCCAATTATAAGATAAAATTGTCGCATTCTTTTTAATGTGGTAATATTATATTTCTTTCCAATTTCTTTAGATAATTTTAATGAATATTCTTTTATTAATCCATCTCCATACTTAGCTCTATCTTCACCACCTTGGGCTTCAATTAATAATTTACCTACATTGTAATAGGTATTTTTCATTAAACCTCCTTATATTTTTTTAGTGATAGCAATTTACAATAATGTCACCAAGTCAATTGGGCCTGGTATAGTTACCACAGCAATTATTGCGCCAGTGGTGCAACTTTTTATGTAATAGTAGTCACCTTTAATATTCCTTTACTATTTATTGTTAGTTTTACCATGTTGTTAATATCAGTACGATAGATTCTACTTTTGAATAAGTTATTTATTACTTCTTTATTAGGATGGTGATAGATATTATTTTCTCCTACTGAGATTAGAGATATACTGGGATTTATTTGGGATATGAAGTCTTTACTTGAAGATGTATTAGAACCGTGATGGCCTACTTTTAATATAGAGATATTATTTAGATTATAATTTTCTAGAAGATTATCTTCAGTAGTTATAGAGGCATCACCCATGTAAAGGAATTTGTATTTTTGATATGTAAAGTATGTTATGATACTATTATCGTTTTCATTATTATATTTTGTATTATTTAATAGATATATGGTATGATTACTTATGTTTATTTTGTTTATATTTATTTGATATGGTATTTTCTTTTTATTTAGATTTTTTATTAATTCTTTTTCTAGGTCAGTAAATGTTCCTTTATTTAGTACGACATTCTTTACTTGGAAATTATTTATTAAAGTAATAGAGCCTCCTATATGATCTAAGTCTCCATGAGTTATTATTAAATAATCTATTTTTTTAATACCTATACTTTTGAAATATGGTATTACTTCATTTTTTATTTTATATTCATTTTTACCAGTATCTATTAATATGGTATTTTTGTTATAGGGATATTTTATGAGATGGCAATCGGCTTCTCCTACTTCGAACATTACTACTTCAAAATTACTATTTAGATAGGGATATATATAGATTATTATGAGTAAGATAATATTTAGATAGAAGTATTTTTTATTTTGATATGATAGCAGGAATATTATATAATATAGTACTATTATTAATAAACTTGGTTTAGGAAATATTATTTTGGTTATATTTATTTTTGATATGAATAATGATATTGTTTCTAGAGTATTAGTAAATAAATATAAGATACTATCTAATATAGGAAATATATATGTTAATATTGTTAGGGGTAATATTATTATACTTATTATTGGGACTAAGATAATGTTTAGTAAGATACTTATTATATTTATTTCATAACTATTATATATGGTTATAGGTATTGATACTAAGAATGATAAAAGTGATATATAGATTATTTTATTTATTTTGTTTTTCTTTTTTAAAGTACTACTAGATAATACTAAGAAGAATGTTATGGTATAAGAATAGATATAACCTAAATCATAAATGATAAAGGGATTTATTAGAAGAGAGACTCCTAGTGTTAAAAGGAGAATATCTATTTTTTTTATTTTTAGTTTTAATAAATAATTTATGCTATATAAGATACTCATAACAGTACTTCTTAAAAGAGATGATGAGGGAAAGAGTATTAGATATGTGATTATAAAGATATTAGTGATTAGATATTTTATTCTTTTATTGTAAGTTATTTTATTTAGATAAAGATAGATAATACTTACAAAGAAATTTATATGCATTCCTGATACGGAAAATAAATGAGATATACCATTAATACGATAACTTTCTTTTATTTCTTTTGATAAGGTATTATCACAGAATAGTAATGTTTTTATATAGTTTGATGATTTTAATTTATCTATTTTTTGATAAAGGGTATTTTTGATAGTATATAGATAATTATTATTGTTAGCTATTTTATTGATACTAGTAGCTTCGACTAGATAGTATATTTTTTTATAATAGAGATATTTTTGATAATTGAAAGTATTTTGATTGGTATTTTTACTGGGGGTTATTAATGTTCCTTTTGCTTTTATTTTATCTCCATATGATAGATTATTAAATTCTTTATCTTGGTATTTATATGTTATTAATAGTTTTTCTTTAGCTTTTATTTCTATAGTTATTTTATCTTCTTTGACTTCGTATTTGGTTACTATACCAATAAATTCTTTATCGTCTTTTGTATACTTTGATTTAAAGGGATAGTAGTTTGTATATAATAATGTTATTATAAAGATTATAATGGTTATTATTTTTATTAGATGTTTAGACTGTAATATATGCCTTAATCTTTTCAAAAAGAGAGTCTCCTATTCCGGGAACATTCTTTATATCTTCAATAGTAGTAAATAAACCATTTTCTTCACGATATTCGATTATTGATTTTGCTTTTGCTTCTCCTACTCCATTTATGTTTTGTAATTCTTTTTCATCAGCAGTATTAATGTTTATTAACTGATTATCAGTAGTGGTACTACTAATACAGGCATCATTAGTAATATCACATTTTTCACAGACACAGTTTTCTTCTCTAAATTTTTCTAGTACTTCTTCAGTTGAATAAATTATGATAGTCATTTCATCTTCAACTACTTTGGCTAGATTTATTTTTGAAGTGTCTGCGCCTTCTAGAAGACCTCCGGCTAGTGATATGACATCATTTACTCTTGAAGTACTATTTACTTCATAGACACCAGGATTTACTACCATTCCTTTTATGTCTACAATTACTTTAGTAGTTTTGTCTTCTTTTTTATTTTCTTTTACTTCTTCTTTTTCTTCTTTAAATATATCTACTACCTCTTCTTTGGTATTTTTATTATTTTTATATATGATAAAAATAGTTCCTCCTAGTAAGAGAGATATACCTAATAATATTAATATTAACTTTTTCAAATTACTCCTTTCCTTCTTCATTTTGTTAATTATTTATTATAGTCATTATTTTTTACTTAGTCAATAGAAGAAGAAGAAAATTAAGAAATACTACTAGATTTTATGATGAAAGTTTGATACAATGATGATGGTGATGTTATGCTTAGTATTAAAGATAATGATAAATATGAAGAGATTATTAAGTATTCTAAATTTATATCTTTTATTTTTAGAGTTTATTCTAAAAATGAAGTTAATGATTATATAGATAAAATAAAAAAAGAGTATCCTAATGCTACTCATTATTGTTATGGATATGTTATTGATAATGATATTAAGTCTTCGGATGATGGAGAACCTTCTAGGACAGCAGGAGCTCCTATTCTTAATCAGATTACTGGGAATAATTTAAATTATACTTTAATTATTGTAGTTAGGTATTTTGGTGGTGTTAAGTTAGGTGTTGGTCCTCTTACTAGGGCTTATGGTAAAGTTGCTAGAGAAGTTATTAGAGATAATAATATTATTACTTTGGTTAAGGGGTATGATATTATGATTACTTTTGGTTATAGTGATATTAAGGATATTGATTATATACTTAGAGATAGTCATATTATTAGTAAAGTTTTTGAAGATAATATTATTTATAATGTTCTTGTTACTAGTGATGTTCTTGATAAATTGGGTAATTATAATATTAAGATTAATAAAGATATATATATTGAAAAAGAATAGGATTTCCTATTCTTTTAGTATCTTCCAAAGCCTACTTTTTTAAATACTTCGTATGTTTTTTCTTTGGCTATTTGCATTGTTTTATCTCTACCACTATCTAATATTTCATTTATTTGATTACTATTCATTATTTCATGATATTTATTTTGAATTTCTTTTAATGATTCTACAACTACATCGGCGACTTCTTTTTTTAGATTACCATAGTTATAGTCTTTGAAGTGTTCAGATGTTTCTTCGATTGATATTTTCTTTAATGAAGAATAGATAGTAAGTAAGTTAGATATTCCAGGTTTGTTTTCTGGATCGTAGTATACTTTGTTTTCACTATCTGTAACAGCGGACATTATTTTTTTACGTAATACTTTTTCATCATCTAATAAATAGATTACTCCTTTTCCGGAGATATCACTCTTACTCATTTTCTTAGTAGGATCAGATAAGTCCATTATTTTGGCTCCTACTTCTGGTATTAATGGTGATGGTATTTTGAAAGTATCTCCATATGTTTTATTGAATCTTTCTGCTATATTACGTGCAAGTTCTACATGTTGTTTTTGATCTATTCCTACCGGTACATAATCAGCATCATATAATAAGATATCTGAAGCCATTAGAATGGGATATGTAAATAAACCTACTGTTACGTTTTCTTGTTTTTTTGATTTGTCTTTGAACTGGGTCATACGAGATGCTTCTCCTATATAAGTATGGCATTCTAATACCCATGATAAATTAGTGTGATATAGATTTTCTGATTGTATATAAATGGTATTCTTTTTAGGATCTAGACCACAAGCTATATATAACGCTACATTTTTTATTATTCTTTCTTTTAATAATTTAGGATCTTGTTTTACTGTTATGGCATGCATATCAGGAACAAACATAAATGATTCGTATTCATCTTGGTATTTTACCATTTGTGATATACTACCTATTAAACTACCTAATGTTAATTCGCCACTTGGTTGCAAACCTGTTAATATTCTTTTCATTATTACACCTTCTTCTCATTCATTATATAATAATATGATATTTTTTTCAAGGTATTTACATAAAGTTCTTTTTTTGATATACTTGTTAAGTGAGGTAGATATGAATAAGTTTTATTTTTATTTTATATTATTTTTAATATATTCTTTTATTGGATGGGCTATGGAGGTATGTGTTACTTTTCCTAAGTATAAGAAATTTGTTAATAGAGGATTTATGTTAGGGCCTTATTGTCCTATATATGGATATTCTAGTATTATAATGATTCTTTATTTAAATCATTATAAAGATAATCCTTTAACAGTCTTTTTACTAGCAGTAGTAGTATGTTCTTTTATTGAATATATGGTTAGTTATGTTATGGAAAAGATATTTAAGGCTAGATGGTGGGATTATTCTAATAGAAAGTTTAATATTAATGGAAGAGTTTGTCTTAATAATGCTTTCTTCTTTGGAGTACTTGGTACTTTCTTAGTTTATTTTGCTAATCCTTTCTTTGAAGGTTTATTACTTAAGATTAATACTAATACTTTAAATATTATTAGTTTGATTTTGTTGATTATCTTTACTATTGACTTTATTATTTCGACGTATGCTTCATTTAAACTTAAGAATAGTTTATCAAAAATTGATAAGGATAGTACGGAAGAGATTAAAGAAAAAATTAAAGAAAAGATTGAGAATAAATTTCTTAATAGAAGAATATTTAAAGCATATCCTAAATATAAGATTAATATTATTAAGAGACTAGAAGAATATAGAAAAGAAAAAATAGAGAAAAAGTAATTCTCTATTTTTTTAGTTTTCTTTTTATTAGATTTAGTAATCTTCTGAATAGATTTTTGGCATCGTTACTAACTACATATAAGATAATGGATGTTAATAATGTTATGATGATAAATATTATTCCTAGTTTTAGTATTGTTGTTATGAAACTACCTGCTGTTAGTAGGAAGTAATTTTCTACTGGTTTTAAGGCTACTGATAGTACTATGAATAGTATGATTGTTATTATATAATATTTTAAGATATTTGATAGTTTTATTTCTTTAGTTATCTTTTTAGATATTAGATTTGATTTTAAGGCTATATTTACTAAGAAGGCTACTCCTGTACCTAGTAATATTCCATTTATGCCTAAGTAATTTATTAATATTATGGATAATATTAGATTTACTGAGGCACAAATAAAGATATGTTTTTTGTTATCTTTGAATAAGCCATCAGCATTTATTAGAGCTACTAATGGGAAATATAAGATATTTAAAAATGATGTACTAGCAAATAATACTATAGTTATATAGTCTAAAATATAGTTTTCTTTACCTACCCATACGGATACGAAGCCTCTTATTCCAATCATGAATGTTAAGCACATACTAAAGGCTATTAGTATAAACATCATCATATATTCTTTAAATAGAGGGTATACTCTTTTTTCTTCTTTTTTGGCAAAGACATTGCCAAAGGAATAGACACTAGATAGTTCGACACGAGATGCTATTTCGGTTAGGAATCTTAATATATAATTATAGGTTGTATAGATACTAACCATTACAGGGCCATTGAAGCCCATTAGTAATAAGGCGTCAACATTATTTAGTATTAGATATCCTAATTGGGTCCAAGCTAAGTCTTTAGTCATTCTTACCATTGAGGTATCTTTTCGTGCTATTTCATGTAGTTCTGGATATTTCTTTTTGACTACTATTCTATTTATTATTTCTTCTAGTATTTTCATAGCTAATATTACTATTGCTATAGATTCTAGTGTTTTAAATTTGATAGTTACTACTACTATTAGGATATCACAAAGTAATTTTACTCCATTAAATATTAGGGAATAGACATATTTTTCTTGAGCTGCACTTAATACGGCCATATATGTTTGTCCTTTACCAAAGTATGATATTAGATATGATGTTGATATAATAAAGAAACATATTAGGGCTGATACTTTATATCCTTCTTCAAAGTTATAGAATAAGTGTAGTCCTAATGTTACTAAGAAGATTATTCCTAGTATGATAAGGCCTATTATTTTAAATACTTTTCTGGCTCCGCCATAAATGGCATTTATGTCATCTTTATTTTTTTCAGCAAATGGTTTATATAAACTATATATTACGGCATCAGAAAAGCCTGCTTGTGCTAAAAAGACATAAGATATTATTTGATTTATTGTTTGATAGTAGCCATTACCGACATCTCCGATGTATTTTATTAATACATCCATTTTGATAATTCCTACTACTCCGATTAAGAGATATGGTAATATATCACATATCATGTTTAAAAATATTTTTTTTGTTCTCATATTCACACCCTATATATATAATATCACAAATATTATTTTATATAAAGTAAAATATTTAATATTTGACATTTCTTTTGGGTCACTCTAAGCCTTAGGTCTATAGAGTGTTAACTTAAGCCTTAGGTCTTAAGTTAAGATATCAACCATATTTATTATATAGAAGTTATTCTTCTTTTATTTCAGTATACATTATTAGAGCAGTAAAGCAATATATTTGTTCTTCACTATAGATACTACATGAACTTGATAGTTTGATATCAATGATATCAATATTATTTTCTTTGATAAAGGTGTTTATACTGTTTTCTAGATCTTTTTCATGTTCTTCATCTATTACTTTAACTTTCATTTTAATCACCAAAAAAAGTATATAATATTCTTTATATACTTTTTGTCATAATTTATCCTCTTTTTACATCATAATAGATTTTATTTTCTTTTCCATCATCAGTAGTATATTCGATATATAATTTATATTTTACATTACTTATATTTTCACTTGTTTGAATTTTTCCTTTTAATTCTATTTTATTATTGTTATCTTTTAGTAATTCTACTGGTTTATCCATTATACCTATAGATGGATAGGCTTCATCTATGATATAATTATGTATTAATAATGCTTTTACTTTATGCATATTTACTTTGGGATTATTTATTAATATACTATAGTTAGTTATCTCTTCTCCTTCTTTAGAGATATTGAAATAGACATTAAAATCTAATTCATCTTCTGGACTAAATGTTTCTTGTTTTTCTAATTCATTTTTATATTCTAGATAGGCTATTTTATCTTCTTCATTACTTGTACAAGCTGTTAATAATAAGATTGGTATTATTAATACTACTAATTTTTTCATTTGATTTGCTCCTCTATTCTAAGTAATCTATTATATTTGGATAATCTTTCACCACGGGACATTGAACCTGTTTTTATTTGACCTAAGTTTAGGCCTACAGCAAAGTCGGATATATAATTATCTTCTGTTTCACCGCTACGATGAGATATTATTGTTTTATAATTGTTATCTCTAGCGAGTTTTATGGTTTCTAGGGTTTCTGTTACAGTTCCTATTTGATTTAGTTTTATTAAGATGGCATTAGCGATATGCATGTCTATTCCTTTTTGAAGTAGTTTTTTATTGGTTACAAATAAATCATCTCCGACTAATTGGATATTAGATAATTTACTTGTTAATAGTTTCCATCCTTCATAATCTTCTTCAGCCATTCCATCTTCAATAGAGATGATATGATATTTATCTACTAGTGACTGATAGTAGGATACTAATTCTTCTTTGGTATATTTTACTCCTTCTAGTAAATAGATATCTTCTTCTTCATTATAGAATTCTGATGCTGCTACATCGAGAGCAATATTTATATCTTTCCCTAATTCATAACCGCTTTTTGTTATGGCTTCTTTTATTAACTCTAGGGCTTCTTTGGCATCATTTATTTGAGGTGCGAAACCACCTTCGTCTCCTACTCCACATAATAAATTTCTTTCTTTTAGAACATTTTTTAAAGTATTAAATACTTCCGAACCCATTCTTAGGTTTTCATGGTATTCTTCTTTATTTGGTACTATCATAAATTCTTGGAAGTCTAGATTATTACTAGCATGAACTCCGCCATTTAAGATATTCATCATACATCTTGGCATACTGTATTCTTTTCCTAAGTATTCATATAATTCTAAACCTTTATATTTAGCAGCAGCTTTTAGATTAGCTAGTGAAACTCCTAATATGGCATTAGCTCCTAGTACTTCTTTATTTTCAGTACCATCTTTTTCTAACATGATTCTATCTATTTCTTCTTGATTTAATGAATCTTTTCCTATTAATAATGGTTTTATAATATTATTAACATTGTTTATGGCTTTTAATACACCTTTACCATGATATCTATTTTTATCATTATCCCTTAGTTCTAATGCTTCATTCTTACCAGTAGATGCTCCACTTGGTACTGATGCTACTGCTTTTATTCCTGATTCTAGGGTTAATTCTACTTCTACGGTAGGATTGCCTCTGGAATCTAATATTTCTCTCGCATATATATTTTTTATTTTACTCATATTTAGCCTCCATATTAATTATAAAATATTATAAAGAAAAAATCAAGGTAAAAGAAAAAATAGAACACTTTGGTTCTATTAGTATGAGTCAACATTTATTTTAACTAATTTATTGTCCATATTGAATGAAGCTGCTTGTACTATAGTTCTGATGGAATTTATTGTCTTGCCACCATGACCTATTACTTTTGGCATATCTTCTGATGATACCATTACTTCAATTAGAATGGTGTTATCTTCATCGGACTCAAATTCTTTTACTGATACTGATTCGGAATCTTTTACTAGTTTTTTTATTATTAACTCTGTAAGTTCTACTAAATTATTCATTATTTACCTTGCTTTAAATTATGGTATTTTTCCATAATTCCTGCTTTACTAAATAAATTTTTAACTGTATCAGTAGGTATTGCACCATTGTTAAGCCATTTAATTGCAGATTCTTCATTTAATTTGATTTCTGCTGGTGTTGTTAATGGATTATAAGTACCGATTGTATCGATAAATCTTCCATCTCTTGGACTTCTAGAGTCTGCTACTATAACACGATAAAAAGGTGCTTTTTTTGCTCCCATTCTTTTTAGTCTAATTTTAACTGCCATGTTTATCCCTCGCTTTCTTTATGTATTTTATCATAAAAAACATATACTGTCAACTGTTTTTTGTTACAGTATATGTTTGTTTTATATTTTTATGATGATATTATATTTTTGTTTCTAATTTTCTTAGGTATTATTAGATGGATCACTGTTTTCAGCTTGCTTTCCATCTACACTAGCAGTTAGTCTTCCTCCTTCTGATGTTCTATATGTTATATCAGCAGAAAATGATTTGCCGGCATCTGTTTCATCTTGGACATCATTATTATCTGTTAACCATATTAGTAATGTAAACTTTTTAGAAGGTGTTATTCCATCTACTGCCTTTGATAATGTAAATGCTTTTCCTAAAGAAAGATTAGTGGGATTATCTTTGTTAATGTGTGTTATATCTAAATAAACATTATCATTTTCATCTAATACCATATAGCTTAGGTTCTCTAATCCATTTAGATGAAAATCTATTATTCCTTCTATTTCTGATTTTTCTTCAAAATTGAATACTTCTAATCCATAAGCTAGACAGGCTCCGCGATCTAAATCATCTTTACATTTTTGCTTATATGCTACACTTATATACTCATCTTTTAAAGGTATTATTGGATAACCTGTATATACTGGTGAAACTCCTAAACCTAATCTTACTTTGCCTGCTGATACTGCTAATGCATCCATTTTACTCATTGTTGACAATGTAAAATAAGAAAATGTTCCTCCTATTAAAAGTATTGTCATACTAAGGATAGTTGTTACAAGTAAAAATTTATTTATTTTATTACTATTTTTTTCTTTCATATTTACCATTCCTTGCTATTATAATGATATCAAATTATTCATCTTTTTTCAAGTACTTTTTAATTTTTATAATTTTAATTTGTGATAATGGTTTCATTTTATAATAGTAGTGACGATATGAAAGATTTAGTTAAATATTTTATTATAGGTTGTAAAGAATTATTTTCTAATAAAGTACTTATAATAAGTTTGTCTATAATGAATTTATTTTTAATATCAGGTATAATATATAAAGAAATAAATAATAAAAAAGAACTTAATAAATATAAAGATTTAAAGAGTTAAATAACTGAGAAAATGGAAACTAAATTGGTAATTAAAAGAAAGTATTCCTAAAGAATAATTAAGTGATAATTTATTAAATATTGGTAAACAAACCACGAATACTATGAATGTCTCTAATAGGTTGGTCAGATAATTCACTTCATGATGCTGCTATTGTATTTGATGATAATCCTTATGTTTTGGTTATTTTAAGTAGTAGAGGTTATACTGAATATACAAGTTATTTTAATCAAATATCTAATCTTGTCTATGATTTTCATCATGCTTATTGGGATGAAAAAATTAATAGATGTACGAATATAGGCGAGTAAATACTTACTTATATTTTTTTATGCTAGAGACCTTAGGCTCTAGCATACCCCGGAATACTACAGGATGAAGGGGAAAAAAGAAAAAGCATAATTAATGCTTATTCTTAATAATATCTACTATTTCATTAGTATTATCTAAATTTATTTTAATACTTTTACTATTATTCATATCTTTTAATTCTATAGTATTTGTATCTATTTCATTTTGTCCTAGTATAATAACATATGGTATACTATTTTTATTAGCAGACTCTAATGCTTTCTTTACTTTTCTTTTATTCATTTCTATAATTACTTTTATACCATTATTTCTAAGCTTAGAAGCAAGTAATAAACTTTCTTTATTAGTATCCATTGGAATAATTAGTAAATCATATAAACTATCACTAGTAGATTCTTCAAGTAATTCACATATTGGTACTAAACCAAACGATATACCAACAGCAGGATATTTGTTACCATCACCTATAAAGTTGGTAATTATTTTATCATATCTTCCACCACCACCAATGGCACAAGTTAATCTTTGCTTTTTGTCAAATACTTCCCATACTGTTCCAGTATATATTTCAAGTCCTCTAGCTAAATATGGTGTAAATCTAGCATATTCATTTAAATCTAAATAATCTATATATGAGAATAATTCTTTTATCTCACTCTTACCTTCGATAAATTCTTCATTATCAATATTCATATTATCTAATTCATTAATATTACACTTGAATAAACTAAATAAATTATCTAATTTTTCACTTGCTATATTGTATTCTTTTAGTTCTTCACAAACACCATCTTCTCCTATTTTAGCAAGTTTATCTACGGATAAGATTACTTTAGATGTTAACTCTTTATCAATACCTGACGATATAATAAAACCTTCAAGTAACTTACGATTATTTATTTCTACATAAACTTCTATACCTAGTTTTTTATAACACTCAATAGTCATCATTAACATTTCAGCTTCAATAAATGATCCTTCTATACCACATACATCGACATCACATTGATAGAATTCTCTTGCTCTACCTGTTTTTACTGGACCATCTCTAAATACTTTACCTATTTCATATCTTTTAAATGGTAAGTTTATAGTCTTACCAGCATTCATACTTATTACTTTAGAAAAGGGTACTGTTAAGTCATATCTTAATCCAAGTGTTCTATCACCTTGATCTTTTAAAGTATATACTTCTTTTAATATTTCACTACCACCTGAATACTTTGATGCTAATAAATCATAATAACATAAAATACTAGTATCTAGTGGTAAATAGCCATACTTTTCAAAGGTATCTGTAAGAGTATTTACTACTTTTCTTCTTATTATCTCTTTACTTGGAAGACTATCTACTGTTCCTTTTACATTCATTATCTTCATTGTTTCACCTCTTTCTATGATTTTAATTTTAATAACTCACTTAAATCGGTTATTGTTTGATATATGCATTCTTTTCCTGAGTCAGAAAACTTAATAGATATACCACCTTTTTCATGCCAATAATCTAAGTTTCCTAAAAAGTCATCTACTAAAATGTTACCTTTTGGATCTACAGCATCAGCTTTTTTTATTTCTTTTGGTACTGCTATTACTTTTACTTCAGGTAATACTTCTTTAAAATAATTTAATTTAGCTATTATTTCTCCATCTGAATTAACATGAGTTAGTATTTCTACATCATATACTTTAGTTAACTCTTTTATTTTTTCGATGGAATTATCTATTTCACCAGCTTCAATTATGAGTTCTTCCCAAGATAAATTACGATAAAAATCTTTCTTTTCTTCTTCTCTTTCAATTCCTTTTTCTTTAAGCATCTTATAAGACATATTAATTGTATCTAGTATTACACCATCACAATCTAAATATAACTTAGTCATGGTTTTCTCCTTCTATTTTAATCCTATTTGTATTTCTTCTTTTCCATTATAGAAGTTAGTTATTTTTTCACTTTCTACTTTGATAACTGTTGGATCAGATACTTTTAAACTACTTATATCAGAAACTGCTCCTGATGGTTCTCCTACAAAGTTACTATTGAAATCATCATGTAAATCAACACGATATACTTTATCATTTAAACTTGATACAATACTTGATACTTTGCTATCTTCATTAGTACTATCATAATAATATACATAGTATAATTCTTCTACTTGTCTTAATGAATCACCTGCTAATATTTTATTTGTAATAGTAGTCTCTTCATTATCACTACTATTATTTTTCTTATTTGTTCCAAAATCTTTAGTTACAAAGATACTTGTTAGTAGATATAATACTATAAATAATACTAGTATTACTGCTACTATTATTACTAATGTTTTAGGTTTCATAGTATTAAAATCTTGCTTCTTTACTTGTAATTCTTTTACATTTTTTCCTTCTCTTTTTGCTTGTTTTCTTTTTAATTCTCTTCCCATTATTTTCACTTCCTTACTTATTTTTATTCAATCATTTTAGTATCATCTAATTTAGTTATTCCTACAATATTACCATCATTTGCTAAAATGTTTATTTGCCTTCTGGCAGTTTTATTTAACTTTTCAAGTCTATCTTTTTGACTAATATTATTTTCTATCATACTAGCATTTAATACTTCTAAATTAGATAAAACAACTAAATGTAAAATATCAGTATAATCTCTAATATTACCTTCTTTATCAGGATTATTTTCTCTCCACTCTTTAGCGGTCATTCCAAATAGTGCTACATTTATTACATCGGCTTCATTTGCATATATAAATAATTTTTGTTTATCTGTAAGTTTTGGTACTATATTTTCTTTTATACTATCAGTATGTATTCTATAATTTGTTTTTGATAAACTTCTTCTTACTGACCATTCTATTCTTTCCTGGTATGTTTCATTATGCTTTAATCTTTCAAATTCTTTAATTAAATATAACTTAAATGCCGGATCTATCCAGGAAGCGAATTCTAAAGCTATATCAGGATGAGCAAATGTTCCCCCATCGTACTTGCCTCTTTTGCTAATGAATCCTTTAGAATTTGTAAAACTTATCCATCTTGATGGGCTCATAGTAAACGAATTGTTAGCAGCATCATTTTTAAACTCGCGAAATTCCGCTAGTTTAAAATTGTCATTAAAAAGTTCTTCCCATAACGAATAAAAATCAAACGAACTTTTATTACTCATCCATTTAATAATAACATCCCCTGGGTTATTAGGATTTTTATACCTTGCTAAATCAGTTAAAGAAATATAATCAACACCATTAACTCTCATTACTTTAACTAAATTATCTTTTACATGCATTTTAGTTATAATTTTCTCATTCAATGTAGCCCACTTCCTTTCTATTGTTTACTATTACTTTCTTTCACTTCCTCACTTACTTATTATAATATATTTTTAATTACTTGTAAATTAGTAAAAGACATTCTTTAGATATAATCCTTCTGGATTAGCAGTCTTCATGGCTTCTCTTCGATCTTCTTTTTCTAATATTTTTATTATATCTTCACTCTTTAGTTTTCCTTCTCCTACCGCTATTAGGGTTCCTACCATATTTCTTACCATATATCTTAAGAAACCTGTTCCAACAAATACTAAAGTTATTTTATTGATATCTTTGGTATCTCTTATTAAATTGGTTTGAGATATTGTTCTTACATAATCGTCTTTTTCTTCATCAGTTTTAGTAAATGATTTAAAGTTATGTGTACCTTCAAAGTATTTCATAGCCCTTTCCATTTCTACAACATCTAATTTATTATTATGTTGATAGACATAGTTTCTTTCTAATGGGTTATATTCTCCCATATTTAATATATAGATATATTCTTTTCCTATCGCAGAAAATCTTGCATGAAAGTCACTACTTACCTCTTCTACTTTTCTTACAAAAATATCTTTAGGAAGAAGACTATTTAATCCTTTGGCTAATTTTTCTAAAGTGATATTCATATCTAAATCAAAGTGAATTTTTTGAGCCATGGCATGGACTCCAGCATCTGTTCTTCCTGAAGCATGAATATCTATTTTTTTACCTCCACTTATTTCTTTTAGTGCTTTTTCTATTTCTCCTTGAACAGTACGCATCTTTGGTTGTTTTTGATAGCCAGAGAATTCTGTTCCATCATAACTTACTGTTATTAAGTATCGCATAATCTTTCCTCCTTAATAAAATATTACTATACTTAGTATTAATATATTTAAAACTAGTAATAAACTATCTTTTTTCTTCCATTTATTAGTTCTTAAATTAGTTCTTGACTTTCCATAATTATATAGTCTTAAATCCATGATATCTCCTAGTGACTCAGACTTCTTTAATGATAAAACAAACATTGGTATAAAGACTCCTACTAAAGTGGATATTTTATCTTTGATATTTTTATTATCAAAGTTTATTCCTCTCATCTTTTGGGCTTTTATTATTCTATCTGCTTCAATAGTAAGAGCCGGTATATATCTAATTGTTAATGTTATTATCATAGCTATATCATTTACTGGTATATAATTATTAAATGGTCTTAACATTCTTTCAATACCATAGGTTATTTCACTAGTACTAGTAGTATATGTTAAAGCACTACTATAGATTATGATAAATATTAATTTATATAAATCATAGATGGTATTATTTATATTAAATATTAAATCTATTATTAAGATAAATACTAAGAATATTTTTATACTATATATATTTCTTAGATATGTTAAGATATTTATATCACTATATATCATCATAAGTATTAAATAACTTGTTAGCATTATTATATCTTTATAACTATCAACAAAGAAAATACTTACTATCATTATTAATAGTGATATTATTTTAAATACTGGACTTAATTTATGAACTACTGAATCTCTTTCATAATACTTACCAAAATTTATATTAGTTAACATTACGATAGATATCTTTCATTAACTCTTTGATATCAAAGGTCATTTCTAAGTTTATATTTTTCTTTTTATTGGCAGTATTTATGAAATCTACTATTTGTGGTATGGAAATACCTGCATTTTTTACTTTATCCATATTAGTCATAAGTTCTTTATTTGTTCCTTTACTAGTTATTTTACCTTTCTTTAAGATAACATAATTATCTGAAATTTTTAAAGCAAATTCTATATTACTAGTAAATATTATTATTGTTTTATGATAGTTATTTTTTAGTCTTTTTAATAATTTTATTAGATATTCTTCTTTTTTGTTATCTAAGTAAATAGTGGGTTCATCTATAATAATTAGTTTAGGATTTAGTGATAGAACTACTCCTAGTGAAAGAAGAGATTTCTCACCACTAGATAAATTAAAGGGATTCTTATCTAGATAACTATTATCTAAACCAATCATTTTTAGGGTATCTTCAATTCTTTTTTCGATATTATCTACTTTATAATTATATTTATTTAAACCAAAAGATAATTCTTCTTTGACATTACTAAAGATAAATGATTCTTCAGGATTTTGAAAAACATATCCTAATTCTCTTCCAATATAACTATTAGTAATTGTACCAGTATAATCAGTTATTAAACCAGATAATAAATAACTTAGAAGGGTTTTACCACTACCAGAAGATGATATAACGGTAGTTATTTTTCCTTCGGTAAATTCATAGCTTATGTTTTTTAGTTTGTCTTGGTATGATACTTTATCTAATTTTATGGCCATAATTTATCCATTACCTCCCCACTATCAAAATATACTTTGTCTAATAAATCATATAACATTAAATTATGAGATAATTTGACAATGAATGGTAAGTTAAAACCTAATTTTTCTAATTTTTCATCTTGATATATTTTTTCTTTAGTATCATACATAACTATCTTACCTTTATCTAATACTAAGATATTATCTGATAATAAGGTATCTTCTAAATCATGAGTTATTAGTATAATAGTAAGTTTATATTCTTTTTGATACTCTTTTAATACTTTAAAGATTAATTTTTTATCACTGGCATTTAATTTATATATTGATTCATCTAAAAGTAATATCTTTGGTTTATGTATAAGAACAGAAGCTATCATTACTTTTTCTTTTTCAGAGTTTGTTAATTTATCAGGAGATAATTCTAATATGTCTTCTAATTTAAATTTCTTAGCTATCATATTTATACTTGAAGTCATTTCTTTTTTACTATATTCTAGATTTTCTAAAGTAAAGGCTAAATCATCTTTTACTGTTTCTCCTATAAAGTGATTATCAGCATTATCAAAACAAACTGAGAATTCTCTTCTTATTTTTTTCATATAGAAGTCATTTAATAAATAACCATCTATTGCTATATATCCTTCAGCTTTATATAAACCTATTAGTATCTTAGCTAGAGTACTTTTACCTGAACCATTCTTCCCTATAATAGTGGTAAAGCTTCCCTCTTTTATTTCTAAATTAAAATTTCTAAATAAATAATCTTCTTTTTTATATTTAAATGACATATTCACTATCTTTATAATACTCTTCTCCATAACTTCCCTCTTGTATTTATTATTATATATTAAATACATATAAAATTCAAGGTTAGAAAAGGAAAAAATCTCTTTATTTGAAGATATTTTCTTTTGTATCACTTTGTGTATCACTTGTGTATATTAGTATGAATACAAAAATAAAATTAGTAAAGAAAAAGAGGATTAATCCTCATTTAAATATTTAACTAGAATATCATCTAATTTAGTTTTAGATATAGGTAATGTTAGGTACTCAATATTTTCTTTTTGATAATCATTTAGAGTAACTAATACTATCTCTAGTTTATAACCTGCGACTAAAGATAATTTATTGATAGTTCTTTTGAAATCATTAATATTCTTAACATTATAATTATCTATTCCATATATATTATCTGATAAGAATACTAAGTCAAATGTTTTATTACTACTAAGTAATTCATTTAGTTCATTTACACTACCTGCGGTTGTTATATTTACATTATAATTCATTAGTAGTTCTGATAGATTTCTTATATCATTATGACTATTAAGAGCTACTAAAACATTCTTATCACTGGCATCAAAGTATTCTATTTCTTCGTTATCATTAATTTCTTTTACTTCTTCTTGTCTTTGATATAAAGAAAATTCAAATATAACTTTACTTCCATCTTTACTTATAAAATTATGTCCTCTTTGTAAATCTATTAATTTTTCATATATTTCATATTCTATAGATTTGTTTGATAATGTATATTTATTATCTTTTTCATACATATCTAGATTATTATATTTTGAATCTACGACTAGAGAGAATTTTAAATGACATTTATTTCTAACTAATAAATTAGATATTTTAATACTTAGAGTATAGTTTTCAAAATTCTTACTAATAAAATCTACTAAATAAGAAAATGTCTGTACTATATTGGTATCACTACCATAAAGTACTTTAGGTAAAGTAGATATTTCATAATTTACTTCTTTATTATTCTTTTCTAATATTCCTTTAATATTATCTATTAGATTACTTGTTTGATATTTTCTTTCTTTAATACTATAATCACTACTTTCTATTCTAGTTATATCCATTACTTTATTTACTTTATCTACTAATGAAAGAGTTGTTTTTTGTAATTCTTTTATTTCTTCTAGAGATAGTGATATATTATTTTTATTTATTTTTTTATTACTAAAGTTTGCTATTTCTGTAAGAGGTTCTTTTATACTTATAATTAAATTATTTATGGTATTTGAAGCTAATTCATTTCTTTTATTTAATAATTCTTTAGTATATTTTAATTCTTTTGATAATTTTATATCGGGATTTTCTATTGTAAAATACATAATGTAGATTATTATTGATAATGAGAAATTTATTAGTAGTAAATCTGGAAATATTTTTTGTATTAATATCATTATACCTAGTATTACTAATAAGAAATATACTGGATAATATTTTTTATTCTTTAGTTCTCTATGATTAGATATTATTGCTATAATCATAATGACAAAGCATAGGACTGCAAGCAGGTAGATTACTTCTACTCCACTACCTGTTGGTAATAATAAATCTCCTACTTTATTTATACTTATTGGTAATATTATTGTTATTATTGATAATATTGTAAAGATTATTGATGATATTACTAAGATTATTCTATATTTATCATTATCTTTATCTTTTAGTTTTAATGTTACTATTACTGTATATAAGGTAAATAGATATAGCCAGGTAACAAAGCCTAAAAATAGAAACTTTAAAGCAAATAAATAAAGATTTGAATTTTCAGGAATGTTATTTTTAACTAAGATAAATGAATATATTTCTATTAATCCTGTTATTATAGTAGTTATAATTATACTATGATATATTTTATTTTCTGATATACTAAAGTTTGTTTTGAAACTATATATTATAAATAATAATATAGAGAATATTACTCCTGCTATTGTAAAGCATATACTATACATATCTTCCTCCTATTCTTTATTTAATTTTATCATATATTTATTAAAATTACTATACCTTTCATGAAAATCCAAGGTATTTTCATGTTCTTCCTAGCCTATAGTCTAGGAAGAAATAACAATAAGATATTATATTTGGGGTGTAGACTTTCTAACTAAGAATATTCTAAATAAAAAGAAGATAACTAGTATCTTAACTATATATTTGGAAATATTTTTAATAAAAGAAGTATTCACTCTAGAATATTATAGATATGGTTGATATTTATTTTAAAACTTAGAATAAGGTTTAAAATAACCCTCTAAGATTATAGCTTAGAGGGTATATAAATAATTATTTTAATATTTTAGTTTTACCTTTTCTTGGTACTATTATATTACCATTTATTTCATAAATATTATTATCAAAAATATCTTCTTTCTCTAGTTTTACAAAGTCTACTTTTTTATTTACTTCAGTAAGAGGTATTTCTTTAGTAATAACATAATATTTAGGAATATAAAGTTCTTTTAATTTAGTATATATTAATTTATTTAATTCATTAATAGTAGTTTCTTTTTCATCTTCATTATTAAAGATAATATGACATACTGGTATTTCTCTTTCAATAGAATCTTCTTTTTTTACTACACAGCAATCAAAAACATTATGATGAGTTTTAATTATTTCTTCAATAGCAGTTAACCATACTTTATCACCACTTCTAGTAATCATTCTCTTAGCTCTACCACAGTGATATATTCTACCTTCTTTATCCATATAACCATAATCACTAGTATGAAGCCATACTTTACCATCTTTATGTTTCATTAATACTTTATCTGTTTCTTCTTTATCTTCAAAGTAACCTTTCATAACAGTAGGACCACTTATACATATTTCTCCTATTTTACCTTCTCCAAATGGTATTTCGTTATTATTTTCATCAAACATACTAACATTAACATTAATAAATGGTATTCCTATACTACCTAAAGCATAAGCTATTTCTTTGGAATAAGTAGCTGCCGCTGTTGACTCACTCTCTCCATATCCTTGTTTTAATGTTGCACTACCACCATGATTTCTTATATATTCGTTAGCGGCATCTTCTTCTGCTACGGTAAGTTTATCTCCTCCAGATATTGGACTTGTCATAAATGATGTATCTTTTATAATATTACTATCGACCATTTCTTTAAATAGAATTGGTCCTGATAAGAAAATATTTGGTTTATATTTATCTAATAATAATGGATATTCCTGAGGTGTAAAGAATGGTATTAATTCTACTGATACTCCGCAACATAATAAACAATATGTAGCATTGTAGTAATAGGCTACTGATGGTGGTAAGATACTCATGGAAGTTTTACCTACATCAAAACCTAAATCTCCTAATTTAAAACCATAAGCACTACTATTTAGATTAATATTTGATAGAGGTACTCCTTTAGCATTACCAGTAGTTCCTCCAGTATATACTATTACTGATGTATCACTACCTATACCCATAGGTTTATTAAGTAGTTTACCTCCTCTAGTATATTTCTTCCAGTCTTTAAATGACATAAATCTTTTATCTATCTTATATGAATCAGACTCTCTTTCTTGTTTCTTCATATTAGTTAGAATATTTTCTAATTCTTTATATAATAATTTTGGATTATTACTGTGTACTTTACCTTTAGCGTTTTCTACTAACATATTTAATTTTTGTATACTAGATAATTCTTCAAATAATGACATACAAATAATACTATCTAAAGTATCTACTTCTTCTATACCTTTACTTACTTTTTCAGTTATTAGTGGTACATCTGTTATAAAGAAATACTTAGATTTTGTCTTTACTAGAATATCTTTAATTCTATCTTCTGCTTCATCAAATTTTATTAGATTAGCAGTAGCTCCTAGTTTGGATAAAGCAAACCACATAAAGATTATATCTGGATTATTAAGCATCATAAATGATACTATATCTCCTCTTGTTATATTCATTTTATTAAATCTCTTGATATATTCTTCTACTTTACTTATTAGATCTTCTCTTGTATATACTTTACCACAATATGATAGAAGTGGTATATCACCATAACTCTTAGTTACTTTTAAGAAATAATCATAAGTATTCATATTTGTATCTAAGTAAGCTTTCTTTTCATCTGAATAGGTATCAATATCGATATTATAATACTTAAGCCATGGTTTTACATTAGATGCTAATGTTCCTTCGACTCCTCTTTCTTTATCAAGAACAAAATTTTCACCATTAAATCTTTCTTCATTTATATTTATTTTCATTTAAATCCCCTCCAAAAGCAATATTATTATATCATAAATTGTTAAATAGTCAAATTATTCATTGATATAAGAGTTTATTTTATGGTACAATATATTAAAGAGGTGACATAAATTGGGTAAGACTATTACTAAAGTTATAAGAGTAGATAATGATACTAAGAAATTAATGAATGAATTTTATAAAGATATGAAAAGAGATAAAACTCCTCCTTATGCTGTATTTCAAGCTGATACTGGTGATACAATAGTTACTTTATATGAGTCTGGTAAGGCTATGTTCCAAGGGGTATCTGCGGATATTGAAGCTGGTATGTGGGAAAGTATTAGAAAAGATAAAGATAATATTGATTATTTTATGGATACTAAAGATACTAAAATTAAAAAAGAAGAGCAAGTAGATATTCCTAGTGATATTGCTTCAGTTGGTTCTGATGAAGTTGGTACTGGTGACTACTACGGTCCTATTGTAGTTACTGCTTCTTTTGTTAGTAAAGATAATATTCCTTTCTTAAATGAACTTGGTGTTAGGGATTCTAAGAAATTATCTGATGAACAAATTCTTAAGATAGTACCTAAGATTATTAAAAAAATACCATATAAAACGATTATGTTATCTAATAAAGAATATAATGATAATTATGGTAAAGATATGAATATGAATAAGATTAAGGCTGTACTACATAATAAGGTATTAACTGAAATGGTTAAAGACAATGATTATGATTATATTGTTGTAGATCAGTTTGAACCTGAAAAGAGTTATTATAATCATTTATCTGATGTACCTAATCCTTTAAAGGGTATTACTTTTATTACTAAGGCTGAAGATAAATGTCTTTCAGTAGCAGTATCTTCTCTTATAAGTAGATATATTTTTATTAAAGAAATGGATAAACTAGGAGATAAATATGGTATCTTTTTGCCTAAAGGGGCTAACTATTATGTTGAAGATGTTGGTATTAAATTAGTTAATAAATATGGTGAAAAGATATTACATGATATTGCTAAATTAAACTTTAGTAATACTGATAGAATATTAAAAGAAGTAAGAAAATAATTTCTTGCTTTTTTTATTTCTAGTAAAGCCTATATTAGTCTTTACTAGTCATTTGAAGCCCTAGTGGTCTTCGAATGAATATCAGCCATATCTATTATATTTGGGGTGAACACCTTTTTTATTTAAATTTGCGGTTTCAACCTGAAACCGCAAAATCGTTGTTTATTAATAATCTTTTTTAACGAAACTCTTAACGTTAATTTTATTTTATTTTAGTAAGTCTACTAATTAACTCTTTTAATATAGTAGAATCATCTATTCTATTTATACTAGTACATTTCTTACCTATATCTTTTAAACTACTTCCTAAGTTATATAATTCTTTATTATCTAATATAATAAATCTATCATGAAATATATCGGTAGTTATTATTTCTATATTAGAATATTCTTGCATATACTTCTTTTTAGATATCTCATCTATATTTTTAGTATATATTTTTATATTTACTTTAATATCTTTGGTAATATCAAATAATTCTTTACCAGCATAATTATCTATAATTATTATTTCTTTCTTTGCTTTGTTTAATATATCTATAAGTAAAGAATAAGCATCATATATTTGTCCATTATAGAAAATATGATTAATTTTCTCTTTAGTACTTAGTTTGTTAAATGATTCTTGTAATAATCTTATTTCATTATCATGTTCTAATACTAAACTATTTATATATTTTTGTTCTATTAGTGAAGTATTAATATAGTTTTTCATAGTTATAAATATATCAACTATTCTAAGACTCATTTCTATTGCCGGTTCACTTTTTAAAATGCCTGCTAACATAGTAATACCATACTCAGTAAATACATAAGGTAGATATTTTCTATGTTCTCCACGTCCATTCTTTAAGGTGCCATTTTGGCACCTTAAAGATATATATTCAGCAGTAGTTATTTGAAAACAGTAATTTTCTGGAAATCTATTTATATTTATAAGAACCTGTCTATTTAACTGCTTTGTTTCATAACCAAATAACATAGCTAAATCAGAATCTAACATTACTTGTTTACCTCTTATTTCATAAATTAAATTCTCTATCTTTATATTATCTTTTACTATTATTTTATTCATTTAATCATTCTTTCTTTTAATAAAATAATAACTCTTTTATCATTGTCTTATCGTCTATAATAACATGGTAATAAATACAAGTCAATATAAAAAAAGCAAGATATATTAATCTTACTTTAGATACTATAATATTATTGTTAATCAGCAAGACCTTAGGCTTGCTGATTCCCTGAGAGATTTGATGCTCGAAGGGCTAATCTTCTACAAAACTACCTATTACTTTAAATACTCCTTCTATTCCTTTCTTTAGAATACTATTTACTTTAATAGATACTTTATTAGTACCTTTAGTTAGAGTACTAGTATAATCTTTCTCAGTACTTACTAAATAATCTTCTCTTCTTACATCTTTACCCTCTTTAATATCTTGTTCAAACTGTTTCATTGCTTCATTAGTCATAACCATCTTATTTTGTAAGTTATATTCATAATAACCTGTCTTCTCTATTATGTAACTAATTACAAAGGCTAAAAATAAACTAAAAAATATAATTTTAAATATCTTTTTCTTATTCATGATATTACCCCTTTATATAATAATATAATATGTTAGATATAGCTTCAGTAGTATTAAGTACTTCATCAATATTATTATCTACTCCTCCTAGTTCTATTAGAATACTATTAGAACTAATATCTTGATTATAAATACCATCTACGCCTGGACCCTCCTTTTTATAAATACCTCTAGATAAACCTGGATAATATTTATTAGCTATATCATTTATCTTTTCTACATTACTTATATTTTCTTTATAATTATTATGTTCTAAACCTACTACAAAGAGTATCTTAGCATATACTTTACCATTAATAGTAGTAGTTGTTATGTTTTTATTTACTGAATCTCTATGAATATCTATAAAATATTTTAATGAGTTATATTTATTCTTTTTATCTAGTATTAATATTCTTGATGCTTTATAACTACTAGCATGATTCCAATTATTTATATTTAAAAACTCTGTCATATTAGTATCCTCTACTAAGGTAGATAATCCTTTACTATTTAATTTTTCTTTTAATAAGTATGATGCCATTAATACATTAGGAGTTATTCCATATATATCTAGATTAGTATTATTATAGTTTTCTAATTGATGAGAATTATAGATATATATTATAGGGTTATCTATATCTACTGGATTAGGATCTTCTATATAAGAACTTATTTTCTTTAATTCTTCTAAATTACTATAGTCATCATTATGAGATACTTCTAGCACTTTTTCATTATTACCATACATTAATACTCCTTGATCAAGAATACTACTTGGATTTTTTAAATCGATATTAAATAAAAAATCAGTACTAGTATTTACAATATTTACTAATTTATAGTCTTCTAGTAAATGACTATTACCTCCTCCTAGTAAGAAGTTTATAAACTTTGTATTATTTATCTTAGTACTATTCTTTAAAGAGTAGTAGAAGGTTATGGAAAATATACTATATATTATAACTAGATAAAAAAATGATTTTCTAATTATTCTTTTGCTATTATTCTTTAATTTCATCTTTCCTTTCATAAGATCACCTTTATGATAAGTATATATTAATTTATATGAAATTAATGTCAAAAAATAAGCATATTACTATGCTTATTATAAATCTAATCTAAAATTCTTTAATTCATCAATAAATTCATCTGTTTCTTCATCATCAGTTATATTATATATTTTATCCTTAACTTTCATTAATTCATCATAACTTATTATAGCTTCTTCTTCTTGTTTCTTTTCATAATCTGTAAGTTCAATATTTGATGGTTTTGTTTCTTCTTCCATCTTTTCTACTATCTCACTAGCAAACTTCATATTATCATTTACTTCATAAGCATCTTCCATCTCTTCTAGCGGAGATATATTAGGATCCTCATAAGTCATACCTAAACCATTATCATAGTTTACACTGTTAAAGTCAAAATTATCTAGATTTTCTCTAGCTATGTATTCTTCTTTCTTCTCAATATGAATTGGAGATACTGGTTGTTTACTAGATATTTCTCTTAAAACATTCTTTTGATATAAGTTATTTTCTTTTACTTCTTCTTGTACTTCTTTTATTTCTTCTTTTACTACTGGTATTTTTTCTTCTTCTTTATTAGAAGTTGGTTCTTCTAGTGGAACTTCTTTAGTCTCTACTGGAACTTCTAACTGTTGTTGTTTTAAAATATTATTATTTATTTCTTTATTATCTTCTACTTTTTCTTGTTCTTCTTTTAGTATTTTTACTAATTTCTTATTTTTATTTATTAATATTATTGATATAACTACTAAGAAAATAAAAAGAAATATTATTATCCAAAAGAAAAATAAACTATCACTAGACAAATTATTATAAAAATTATTAAATGAATTTATCATTTTTGTCAACTCCTACTACTGATATAATTTATTATAGAGGCTACATAAATAGTGGCTGTTTCTACTCTAAAAATTAAATTTCCAAATGATACTCTATTATAACCATTACTTACTAGAATATCTTCTTCCTTATCACTAATGCCACCTTCTGGGCCTATCACCATTATAATTTTAGCACAATCTTCTATACTTTGTAAATAGTAATTAAGTAGTTTTTCTTTTTCTTTAGTCGAAGCTACTAACTTTAAGTCAGCGTCTTCTTTAGTTAAATCTTTGATACTTTTTATATCTTCAATTATAGGGATATTAGTTCTTTTGGATTGTTCACTTGCTTCTTTGCAAATACTTTCCCATCTTACTTTCTTTTTATTAAATCTTTCTTTATCTAATTTTACTATACTACGTTCCATACTTACTGGTATTATTCTAGATACACCTAGTTCAGTTAATTTTTGTAATATTAAATCCATCTTTTGTTCTTTTACTAGAGCTACCGCTACTGTAAGTTCTATTTTTGTTTTTTTATCTTCATCTAATTTTTCTATAACTTTTATATTAAATGGTTCTAAACTAGTTATTTCACATATATGTAATTTATTATTATAAACTACTTCTATTTTATCATTTATATTCATTCGCATTACTTTTTTGATATGTCTTATATCTGATTCTTCTAATAACATATCTTTATTTTTTATAAAATATCTTTGCATAATTATCCCTCTCTATATATAATTATAACAAAAAAATTAGACTTTTTATCATCTAATTTAATTCTTTATCTATGAACTAATACTTTAGTACCTGCTTCAACATTATCATAAATCGTCTCAGCGGCTTCATTAGGCAAATTTACACAACCATGACTACCATTTCCTAAATAGATATCTCCTCCAAAGGTACTTCTCCAAGAAGCATCATGAAGACCATTATCTCCATCAAATGGTATCCAGTAATCAACATGAGAGCGATATCCAGGTCCTACTAAATAAGTATCACGTTCCTTATATGTAACAGAAAAATATCCCTTATAAGTAGGAGTTTCAGGATTACCCGTTACTGTATCAGTAACAAGTAAAATCTTTTTATCCTTATATAATCTAACAACTTGATCACTAATATCAACCTCTACAAATAAATCAGGTAACATTTCAATAGAATCATTATACACATATCCAACCTTCATATTTCCTTTTTCTACAAAGTAATGAATCATAGCCATATCATCAGTAATATTATAAACAAATACTCTTTGATATTTGTCAATAACCTCAATCTCATTCATTTTAGAATCATATAAAGGTGTATCATTAGTAACATATGCAAAATTATGAACTCTAACAATATTCTTATCTTCCTTTGTATTATTTTGATCTACATCAATAACTACTTTAGGAGGTTCAACCTTATTATTATCATCATTCTTTTTATTCTTAGAAGTACAACCAGTAGTAAATAATAATGTACCCGCTAATAAAGCACTAACTATTCTTTTCTTTGTTTGTTCTTTCATAAATATCTCCTTTTCTGCATTAATTATTATATCATCTTATAATTATAAAGCAATACTTTTAATAGAAAAAGAACTATTTCTAGTCCTTTAACTTTCTATTATATTTAGTAAATTCACTATCATCATCTAATTCTGTTTCTGATAATAATTTAAATAGTTCTTTTTGTTTTCTATTAATCTTTGAAGGTATTACGACATTAATGATAACATACATATCACCTTTCTTATTATTAATATCACTATCTATTCCTTTACCTTTTAATCTTAATTTAGTACCATTTTTAGTACCATCAGGTATTGTTACATAAGCATTACCATATAGTGTTGGTATTTCTTTTTTGCATCCTAAGACTGCTTCAGTTATAGTAAGTGGTACTTCTATATAAATGTCATTACCATCTCTTTTATAGAAGGAATCTTCTTTTACAGCAAATTCGATATATAAGTCTCCTGGCTGTCCTCCATTAGTACCTGCTTCTCCTTTACCTGCTAATCTTAGTCTATTGCCTGTATCTACTCCTTTAGGAATAGTTACAGTAAGAGTTTTCTTTTTAACTACTTTGCCTGTTCCTTTACAAGATGTACATATTTTATCAAATGATGAACCTGTTCCACCACAATGTGGACAAGTTGTTCTTGATAAGAAAGAACCAAACATTGTACTCTGCTGACGAGTTACTGTTCCTGAGCCTTTACATTCGGGACAAGTATGACTATTGAAGCCACCTTCGCCATGACATTCACTACACTCATCTTCACATTCTACTTCGATATCTCTCTTACTACCATGAACTGCTTCTTCAAAAGTAACAGTCATTCTGTATAATAAATCACTACCGGCTTGTTTTCTTTTTGAGCCTCTAGATGAACTTGTTCTAAAGCCAAAGTTTTTAAGTACTTCTTCCATGATATCACCATAGTCACTAAAGTCAAAGCCATCAAATCCTGAGAAGCCACCTTGAGCATTAGTAAATGCACTATGTCCGAATTGATCGTACTGTTTTCTCTTATTCTCATCTGATAATACTGCATAGGCTTCTTGACACTCTTTAAACTTTTCAGCAGCATTTTCTTCTTTAGAAACATCAGGATGATACTTCTTGGCTAATTTTCTAAATGCTGATTTTATTTCATCTTGGGTAGCGGTCTTTGGTACTCCTAGTACCTCATAATAATCTTTTTTATCCATATTTTCCTCCAAGTACAAGTATAAAGCTCTAGAAAGCTAGAGCTTTTACTTAATTATTTTTCTTCAAATTCAGCATCTACTACATCATCTTTTTTATCTTCTTTTGGTGCTTCTTCAGTAGTAGTATTTTCTTGTCCTTCTTTTGCAGTGCTTTCATAAACTTTAGTAGCTAGAGCATTAGCCTTCTCTAATAGTTTATCTTTAGCTTCAGTGATTTCTTTAGCATCTTCGCCTTCCATAGCTTTCTTAGTCTTTTCTATTAACTCTTCAGCTTCTTTCTTATCACTATCAGTTACTTTATCACCAAGGTCTTTAATAGCCTTTTCTGTCATATTAATAATTTGTTCTGCTTCATTTTTAGCATCTGCTAATTCTTTCTTCTTAGCATCTGCTTCTTTATTCTTTTCTGCTTCTTTCATCATCTTATCGATTTCTTCATCACTTAATGTGTTAGTAGCAGTAATAGTAATTGATTGTTCTTTCTTAGTACCTAAATCTTTTGCTTTAACATTAACGATACCATTTGCATCTATATCAAATGTAACTTCTATTTGTGGTACTCCTCTAGGTGCAGGTGGAATGTTAGTTAATTGGAAGTTACCAAGGGTCTTATTATCATTAGCCATTGGTCTCTCACCTTGTAATACATGGATATCAACAGCAGGTTGATTATCAGCAGCAGTTGAGAACACTTGACTCTTACTAGTAGGAATTGTAGTATTTCTAGGTATTAATACTGTCATTACTCCTCCTAATGTTTCAATACCAAGTGATAATGGTGTTACATCTAGAAGAACGATATCATTAACATCTCCTGTTAATACTCCACCTTGAATAGCGGCTCCCATAGCTACTACTTCATCAGGGTTAACTTCTTTAGAAGGTTCTTTATTTAATTCTTTCTTAACTAGTTCTTGTACACAAGGTATTCTAGTAGAACCTCCTACTAATAATACTTTATCAATATCTTTAGCAGATAAGTTAGCATCTTTTAAAGCTTTTCTTACTGGTTCAGTAGTAGATTCTACTAAATCACTAATTAAGTCTTCAAATTTAGCTCTAGTTAAACTCATATTTAAATGAATTGGACCATCAGTACCTTGTGATATAAATGGTAATGATATTTCAGTAGTAGTCATACCACTAAGATCTTTTTTAGCTTTTTCAGCAGCATCTTTAACTCTTTGCATAGCCATTTTATCTTTAGTTAAGTCTACACTAGTTTCTTTCTTAAATTCACTTACGATGTAATCCATAACTCTTTCATCAAAGTCATCACCACCTAAATGGTTATTACCACTAGTTGATTTAACTTCAAATACACCATCACCTAATTCTAGGATAGATACATCAAATGTACCACCACCTAAGTCATATACAAGTACTGTTTGGTTTTTATCTTGTTTATCTAGACCATAAGCAAGAGCTGCTGCTGTTGGTTCATTGATAATTCTTTCTACCTCTAAGCCAGCAATCTTACCTGCATTCTTAGTAGCTTGTCTTTGTGCATCATTAAAGTATGCAGGTACTGTAATAACAGCCTTTGTAACAGTCTCGCCTAAGTATGCTTCAGCAGTCTTCTTAAGATCTCCTAGTATCATAGCAGATATTTCTTCTGGAGAATATTCTTTTCCATTAGCAGATACTTTTTCACTAGTACCCATTTTTCTTTTAATTGAAGATATTGTATCTTTATTAGTTACCATTTGGTTTTTAGCCTTTTGACCTACAATTATATCTCCATTTTTAAATGCTACTACTGATGGAGTTGTTCTCATACCCTCAGGGTTAGTTATAACTTTTGCTTCACCTCCATCATATACAGCAACACAACTATTAGTTGTTCCTAAATCTATTCCTATAATTTTACTCATATTTATCATTTCCTTTCTTATTTATCATCATCAAAGTCATAAATGACTTTAATATTTTTTTCTTTATTTATATTTTCCTCTTTTTTGTTCTTTTTTATATTCATGTATAATAGATAACTAACTAAAGCAATTAATATTACTGGTAATAACCAAATAACAAACTTAACCGCTAGGACTGCTAGTATTATTGATACTATTATATATATTATTTCTTTTATAGTATCTTTATTCATTTACTTTCACCATAGCAGTTCTAAGTACTCTATCTTTATATATATAACCTTTTTGTAACACTACTGTTACAACTCCTGATTCTTTAGTTTCATCATGATCAACAACAACAGCTTGTTCTAGTGCTGGATCAAATTCTTTACCTAAACAATCTATTTCTTTTACTTCAAACTTTTCAAGTAAATCTTTTATTTGCTTATACATAAGTTTAAAGCCTTCTAGAAACTTAGATACTTCATCTTCTAAGTTATCATCATCCATACTTATTGCTCTTTCAAAGTTATCTAAGATAGGAAGAAAACCTTTTAAAATATCTTCTTCAGCATATTTTATTATTCTATTAGTTTCTTCATCTTTTCTTCTTTTATAATTAATAAGCTCAGCTTGACTTCTTAGAAGTGCCTCCTCTAGATTCTTTATTTTATCTTCTAGTTTATTATCACCACAAGAGCATTCTTCATTGCAAGTACACTCTTCTTTGGCCTCTTTGCAGTTACATTCTTCATTACTGCAATGTTCTTTCTTTATTTCTTTTTCTTCTTTTTTATGTTTATTATTCTTCTTTTCCACTTTGACCTCCTAAATTATTTTTAATGTAATCTAGCAGTGTTACCACTCTATCATACTCCATTCTCTTTGGTCCAATTATTGCTATTGTTCCTTCGGTTCCATCTATATTATATTTAGTTTTAATAACTGAAACATCATCTGTAAGTTCTGTTTCACTACCAACATAAATATTTATTCCATTATCTTCTTCTTTCATTTTAGAAATACTATCTATATCTTCAAATTTACTAAGTATTTCTTTTACTTTATCGATATTAGTAAACTCTGGTTGCTTTAACATATTAGTTCTTCCACCAAAGTAAGCATTTTCACTTTGAGCAGAAGTAAATTCATGAAATGCATCATAGAAGGTATTATAAAGTACTTCATATTGACCAACATAATCTTTTATAATTGGTTTTACTTCATACTCTAGTTTTTCACTTACCTCGTTAATAGGAGTACCTATTACTAATTTATTTATTAATTCTACTGTTTTCTTTACATCTTCTTTAGGAACAGTATTTGGTAAGTATAATGTTTTATGTTGTACTACTCCTTTATCTGTTATTACTATAGATAATATTTTATTATCTTCTAGTGGAACTACTTCTACTTTCTTAAGTCTATTTTCTTTAGAAGCACCTCCTAGTACAACTGCTGTATAGTTAGTTATCTCACTAATTATCTCTATACTTTTCTTAATAGTATCATTTAAATCTAATGTATTATTTCTAAAAATAGTTTGAAGTTTTAACATATCTTCTCCTGTCATATTTTTAGGTTTCATTAAATTATCTACATAATACTTATAACCTTCTTCACTAGGTATTCTTCCTGATGCAAAATGATTTTTTTCTAGTAGATGTAATTCTTCTAAGGCTACCATTTCATTTCTAATTGTAGCACTAGAACATTTTAATTTCTTACAAATATGATTTGAACTTACTGGTTTAGCAGTTCTAATATATTCTTCTACTATTACTTTTAGTATTTCATTTTGTCTCTTGGTGATCATTATATCACTCCCTTTAGCAATTCTTTATTTCCATTGCTAATATCATTATATTACTATTTTTTAGCAATGTCAACATAAAATTGCTAATTTTTTTATTTTTTTATATTTCTATTGTAATATCATCTTACATAGTAGTTTATAGCCAAATTCTATAAACTATATATCAACCATATCTATTATATTTGCAGTGGATATCTATATATTAAAATATTTAATTTTACTTAGAATATAATTTAGTATGAAAAAGAAATATATTTTATTATTAATGTTATTATTAATTATTATTATTTCTATTTGTTTGATATATAGAAATAATAATAAAGAGGATACTGATATTAAAGTTAAATATCCTATATATGAATATTATAAATTAAATAAAGTTATTACTGAGAATATTAATTATTATTTAAAAGATAATACAGATAATTATTATTTTCTTTATATTGATTATAAAGATTATGAATATAAGGAATATATATCTATAGTATTATATATATCTTATTTTACTGGAGGAGCTCATCCTAATTATGAGATTAAAACTATTAATTATAATAAAAATACTAATAAATTTATTGATATAGATGATCTTATTAATAGGGATAAAGATATATTAAATAAATTATCTATATATTCTAGAGAATATTTTAGTAATAATGATATGTTTAATGATAAAGTTGTATTTGATATGATGATTGATGGTACTAAGAGTATTAAAGATAATTATAAATATTTTAATATTACTAGTGATGGTTTAATTATATATTTTAATAGATATCAAATAGCTCCATACTACTATGGGGATTATAGTATTACTATTTCTTATAATTATTTAAATTTAAGTATTTGAAATATTTTATTTATATGATAAAATTAAATAAAGGAGAATTGATAAAATGAATATAAAATTATTTAAGAAAGCTATTCTTTTAATACATGGTTTTGCTGGTGGTAGTTATGATTATAATAGTCTAAATAATGATTTAGAATTATATAATAGTTTTGATGTATTTACTTTTACTTTACCAGGACATGAAAGAATGATTATTGATAAGGTAACTAGGAAAGATTGGATTAAAAAGGCTGAAGATGAATTAGAAAAAATAATAAATGCTGGTTATAGTGAAGTATATATAATTGGTCATAGTATGGGTGGTGTTATTGCTTCATATTTAGCAAGTAAATATAAACAAGTTAAAAAACTAGTACTTGCTGCTCCTGCCTTTCATTACTTAGCTTTTAAAGGAGATAAAGTTGATGTTTTAGAAAGTATTAAAAAACTTCCTAATTTATTTAAGAATTATAATCCTGAAGAAGTATTATCTAGGTTATTTAAAGTACCTGCTCCTACGATTAGGGAATTTATGAAGTTAGTGGAAGAACATACTGGAGATGTTAAAAATATTACTTGCCCTACTTTAATATTACATGGTGATAAAGATGATATTGTACCATATGATTCTGTATTATATGTTTATAATAATATTAAATCTAAGAGTGTTACTTTAATTGAATTAAAGACTTTAACTCATGATTTATTTATGAATGATAGATATGAAGAAGTAAAGGGTTTAATTATTAAATTCTTTAAAACGATACCTATTGATAAGAAAATACAAAAAAAGATATAAGAAAAGAGACTCATTATAAAGTCTCTTTTACTTTTTTATATCCTCTTACTGATAATACTAACATACTAATAATTATTAGATAATTATATAAATTATTTTGTTCTACTCCAGTTTGAGGAGGTAATTCTTCAATATCTCCAGTACCCATAGTATTAGTATAAATATATTCTACATATATAGTATCATCTATATAAGTACCATTTTCATTGCCATTAATTTCTTTTAAACTATAGCCAAAGAAATCTTTTTCTTCAGTATTATATTCTTTACCTACTAAATCAACAGTTTTAACTTCAGTAGTAAGTTCGTTACCATCAGTATCCTTATAAGTAGCAATTACTACACCATAAGGTACTTTATCAGTAACTTTGTCTTCATCAGTAATTTCATTATTACCATAAATTAATCTCGATTCAACTTTATTAGTAACTTCACTACCTACATTTGTATATCTTAATTTAATATCAAATGATTCATTTATTACTTGATTATTTTCATCTATATTATATGTTTCTTTACATGTAATTACTTTTCCATCTAAAGTACATCTCTTATCCATAGAAGTAATAACTACATTATATGGTAATATATCAGTAAGTTCTAAAGTAACTTCTCCAACATAATTTTCTATTTTACCATTATAATTTAATACATAATTATATTCTGAATTAATATCAGTAATTTGATTCTTTTGTAATTTAGTTACATCATTTTCAGTTATTTCACCATTATTTTTAATATAATTATAAATAACTGTAATAGTAGAACCTGCTACAAACTTACCACTAGCATTATCAGGCAAAGTTTTAGTATCTAATGTATATCCAAAGAATGATTTAGCACTAGTCTCATAGCTTACTCCACCTAAATTAGTTTTAGTATCTTCTACTTCCAATATAGTGTTACCACTTATATGTTTTACTACTAAATTTCCTTTTAATACTTCAGTTTCAGTTTCAGTCTCTTCTGATGGAATTTTATTTCCATCTAAATCTACCACTGTTTGAGCTTTATTAATAATTTTATCAGAGTCAATTTCTATAAATACTAACTCTAAGTTAAATGATGCATTAACTTCAAATACGCCATTTATATAGTCTTCCTCCGTTATATTATTATACTCTTTAATACAAGTAATAGTTTTATTATCATCATATGTACAAGTACTAGGTAATTTAGATTTATTAGTATTAATAGTATAAGGTAACATATCTTTAACTATTAATTTAGCATTTCCTACATAATCTTTTATTTTAGCAGAACCACTTATAGTATAATTAAATACTCCATCAATACTATTAATAGTATTAGGTCCTATTTTCTCTACTTTAGGTTCTTCTACAGTGCCATCATTCTTAGTATAGTAATATGTTACTGTTATTTTACCTTCAGTATATTTACCATCTTTATTTTCAGGTAATTTATTTTCATTTAATGTATATCCTAATATTTCTTTAGGACTAGTGGTATAATTAGTACCTGCTAGTTTTTCTCCTAATTCTTCTTTTGGAGCAATTTCACTATTAGTATTTTCATCTTTAAATAATACTTCTACAGTACCTTTAATTTCTACATTAATATCTTCAGAATCTTCAGTTCCATCAGTAGTAGTATTATTAACTACTGTAACACCACTAGCTATATTAGTTAACTTATCACCATTAACACTTATATAGTCATTATATTTTACCATATATTCAATAGTAACATTAATAGGATAAGTACTCATATATTTATCTATATTATAAATCTTAGTCCAAGTAATAGTATTATTTTCTTCATTATATATACCATTATTCAAAACACTATTATTAACTTCTATACTTTGTGGTAATGTATCAGTAATAGTAACTCTTACTACATCACCTTCTCTAACATTATTAAGTGTTGTATTATAATTTATTGTGTAACCAACTTTATTATCTAAACTTGTTACAGTATTCATATTTGCTTTTTTAGTAATAACTTCATCAGTATAACTAAATTTTTTAGCAGTATATAAAACATTTATAACATTCTTAGAAATATCTGTTGAAATAACAAGACTTTCTGGATTTACGCTATTAAATTCATAGCCATTTCCTGCATCTGCAAGATAAGCATTCTTATCATTATCATTTAGAGTGATAACATCACCCTTATGAGCACTTCTTGTATCACTAGAACCTAAATAATTTCTATCATTAGGATTAGTTATTTCATCTTTATAATAATTAATAACATAATTATATGTATTTTGTACCCAATATACTTCGGCACTTTCACTACTTGTAATAGGATTTGTTAATCCATCACCAGTTAGTGTAAATGAATTATTATTATCATTACCATTAGTTCTATACCAACCAGTAGCACTATCTTTATCTTTTATTTCAATATTAAATGAATATACTTTTTCTTCTTCAGTAATATCACCAACTTTAATAGTTACATCTTTACCATTAACAGTAATATCTTGACTATCTTTAGTACCTTCAACATACTTAAAGTTATCTCCAATTACATCTGTTAATACACCATTGGTAGCAGCAATAGAAGTTTTTATATCCTCAAATATAGTCTTAAAGCTATCTGCTATACCTGTTGAATTTGCTTCTTTATAAAATCCTTTTTCTTCTTTGTTATACTCATAATAATCTCTGTATCCATAAACTCTAGTCATAGTAGTATCAGAAGATATTTTTTTAAGGACATCTTTAGCAGTAGCATCATTTTCGATACCATAACCAATAGAGAACACTGTTATTTTATTGTCATTCTTAGCTTCATATGCTCTATCCATTGCTCTATCAGTGGCACTCTTGCCATTACTACCACCACTAGTAGGTTGACCATCACCAATTACAACAATATACTTTTGAGCATTTGGATCAGTTATCTCTTTTAATTTATCAATAGCATTACTTAATCCTGCTTGTAAGTTTGTATTTCCTTCAGGATGCCCGAAATCACGAGCTGTTAATGCAGTATGACTAAACTTGGTAGCAATACTAGCACTTCCTGAAAAAGTAACCAAAGAAATATTAGTATTTTCTACTTTAGATAAACTATCAGAAAAATCAATTGCACCATTAACAGCACTTTCCCATTTATCTTGTATTAAAGCATTAGGCTTTTCGCCTCTATTATAATTACCTCTACAAGTAATTTTTGTACCATCAGCAGCAGTGTAATGAACATTCCAATTATCTTTAGATATGTAAGAATATCCATTTTTATCACTATCACAAATCATACTACCAGAAGTATCAAATACAACTACTACATATACTGGTTTTGTAACTGTAGTAGAATCTTCCTTGTTCTTTCCTTTCACTCTTAGTTCAACATTATATATTCCATTTTCAGCATCTAATTTAGTAACTGTCTTGGTAACTAGTGCTTCATCAGTTTCATAATCACCAGAATATATAGTTGCATTATTGCCATCATTTACTACTTTATTATTAATACCAACATCACCTTTAACTGGTTCTCTATTAGATATTTCATTAGCAAATACCTTAATAGGAGTCATTAAATCTGATACTATCATTGCTGTAAGTACTAATATTTTAGTAAACTTCATAAAATTTTTTTTCATTTAAACCCTCCTCAATATAATTAATAAATATTTTTTTTGATAATTATGATAATCTTTATGTGTACTACAAGTTTGAAGTATTAATATTTCATCATCTTTAGTTACTTCTACTCCAGTATCATACATAGACTTACTTTTTAATTTCTTTAAGTGATTTAAATATTCTTCTTCACTATTAAAATTAATATTCATATATGAATAATCAGTAGGTTCTACATACACAGAGAATATTTCATACCTCTTTTTAGTAGTACTAGTAGTTAAATCTACATACTTATGATTATCATAATAATCTTTATCATAAAACTCTTCTAATATCTTAAATGGCATATCAATTTTAGAAGAATTATGACCATAAATTAATAATTTTTTACTACTATCTATATCTACTCTATAATCTAAGTAAATACTACCCATATAGTTGCTATTACCATATGCATCATGATTTAAATAGTAGTCATTATCACTCCCCTGTAATACAGGTACTATATAATCAGTATTTTCTATTTCTAAAATACCTTTTATATTATTATTATTATTATATTCTTCTCTAACTTTAGTAATAACATCACTATAGTTAATAGGATTTGTTATGTTATCATTACTTTCTATATCAATATTAAGTTGATAATCCTTCTTTTTACTAGTAGGTAATTCTACTAACATCAAAGCAATACTTAATATTAAAATAGTACTTGTAATATAAATTATTACTCTTTTTTTATTTTTCATAATACCCCCATTAGATGGTTTATTATTATATCAGATTTTATCTTTTTGTCAATAATTATAATGAAAAAAGAAGTATTAACAAGAATCCCCTTATTAAAAACTTCTTACTTCATCTATATTATGTACTAATATTATATATTTTAAACATTATTTTAATAATAATTTATTAATAACTCTATCAAATATTTCATTAAATTTATTTACTTCTTCTATAGTGTTCTTACAAGATAAACTTATTCTAATGCTATGAGTTGCTATATTATTATCTGGATATAAACTATATACACTACTAGATAAACCACTAGTGGAGCAAGCACTTTTTGTAGATATATAAATATTTTCTTCTTCCATAGCATGAATAAATGTCTCTGGTTTTATATTTAATATACTAAAATTAATTATATAAGGTATACTATTAGAAGTACTATTAATATGAATATTATCATATTTTTTTAAATTATTAAGTATTTTATTATTTAATTCTTCTACATATTTATAATTATCTTCAACCTTAGGAATAATAAGTTCTAAAGCTTTCATTAAGCTACATATTAATGGTAATGCTGGTGTACCGCTTCTGTAAACTGTACTACTCTTTCCTCCATGAATTAAATTATCAATAACAATATTATCTTTCTTTATAAGTAAGCCTATTCCTTTCATACCAAATATCTTATGACCAGACATACTCATAAAATCCATATCATTAAAATCTACTTTTATTTTACCTATAGCCTGAGTAGCATCAACATGGAAATAACATTTAGGATAATTATTTATAATTTTTTTTATTTCTTTAACATTTTGTTTAATACCAAGTTCACTATCTACATAAGAAATAGCTACTAATATGGTTTTATCATTTATTAATTCTTTTAGATTATCTAAATCTATTAATCCATCTTTATTTATTTTAACATAATCAATTATAAAGCCTTTACTTTCTAAGTATTTAACTGTTTCTATAGTACTAGAATGTTCTAAATGTGTAGTAATTATATGATTACCACGATTCTTATATCTAGAAGCAACTCCTTTTAAAACAGTATTATTAGATTCTGATGCTCCTGATGTATAGATAATCTCACTAGGTTTTACATTTAATAATCTAGCAATTTTCTCAGTAGCATATTCTTCTAACTCCTTAGATTTAACTCCAAGACTATGAATAGAATTAGAGTTTCCTGGATATTCAGTACATACTTTATTAAAAGTTTCTAATACTTTAGGATCAACAAATGTAGTGGCACTATTATCAAAATAAATCATAATATTCCTTCTTTCTCTTAGTATTTTATCACAGATATTATTTTTTTTAAAGTAAATTTATTTACTTATTTAAAATATTAGTTTATGATATTTACAGGTGATTTTTATGAATGAAAAGAATCTAATTACTTATTATAATAAATTTAATGAAGATAAAAGATTAACTAGAAGACATGGTATTATTGAATATAGGACCGCTACTAAATATATTCATGAATATTTAAATACTATGGATAATCCTAAAATAATTGATATAGGAGCAGGTACTGGTGCCTACTCTATTCCTCTTGCTAATGAAGGTTATGATGTAACAGCAGTAGAATTAATAAAGCATAATTTAATGACATTAAGGAAAAATAGTGATAAAGTAAAAGCTTATTTAGGTAATGCTATAGACTTACATAAATTTAAAGATAATACTTTTGATATTGTTTTACTATTTGGTCCTATGTATCATTTGATTAGTAATGAAGATAAAATAAAAGCTCTTAGTGAAGCTAAAAGAATTGTTAAAGAAAATGGTTTGATTTTTATTAGTTATTATATGAATGAATATGCTATTATTACTCATGGTTTTATGGAAAATACTATTAAAGAAGATATTAAAAATAATCTTATTGATCATAATTTTCATATTACTCCTAATGAAGATGATTTATATAGTATGGTTAGATTAGAGGATATTAATTATTATAAGGATACTTTAAATTTAAAAAGAGTTAAAATACTATCGCAAGATGGTCCTACTGACTACTTAAGAAAAATTATTAATAAAATGGATGAGGAAACTTTTGAAATATATTATAAATATCATTTATCTATATGTGAAAGAGAAGAACTACTAGGAGCATCTTCTCATGTACTAGATATACTTAAAAAATAAATAAATTTTAACACAATTGTAAAATATGTTAAAAAAATGAGTAGAAAAACTAGGTTTCTACCCTTTTTTTATTACTTTATTACATAATGGAATTAGTATTCCTCCTAAACTATTACCTAGTATCATTACTAATAAATATAATAATGTATTTAAACTCCAAGTAGATGATACTGAGAAATAATACATATTTGCTATACAGTGTTCAAATCCACATAATATAAATACTATTACTCCTAGAAATACTGCTAGATACTTACCAATATCTTTTACTTCTTTATATGTATTTACTGCTAGATACATAAGTATTCCACAAAAGAACGATAATATTAATATACTAATTAAAGTATCATTTAACTTAATATCTGCTAATGTCTTAGCCTTTTCACTAATCATAGTATATATTCTAGTATACTTTAAAATAAAGCCAACAAAAAAGGTTCCAATAAAATTACCTATCAAAGTTATTATTAATTCTCTAATATATTTTTTATTAAAATTATTAATTAAATAGCCTATCTTACCTGTATATAGATTAAAACTATATACTACTATTATAAATAATCCTATAGCAAACAATATAGAACCAACTATTTTATTATCTAATGATAAATAAATGGTTCCTCCTATTCCTATCATAATACCCGCTAAAATACTCTTAATTAAAATACTAATATTACTTTTCATAAAATTCCTACTTTCTATTTTTTAATTTCTGCCTCATATAATTTACGATATTCACTGCAATTCTTAAGTAAATACTCATGAGTACCTTCAGCCACTATCTTACCATTATCCAAGAATAATATTCTATCAGCATTGATAATAGTAGATAACCTATGAGCAATAATAAGTATTGTATATTCATTTTTCATATTGTTAATAGCGGTCTGAATTTTTTCTTGTGTCTCATTATCTAATGCACTAGTAGCCTCATCAAACAAAATAATCTCAGTTTTCTGAACTAATGCCCTAGCAATAGCAAGTCTTTGTTTCTGTCCACCAGATAAATTAACACCACCTTCACCTATTACAGTATCATATTTATCGGGTAATGAATTAATAAATTCATCCAAACAAGCAAGTTTGCAAGCCTCTTTCATTTCTTTGTTAGTTAAATCACTTTTTACTAATTTTAAATTATCTCTAATACTCATATTAAATATATATGGATTCTGACTTATAATTGTAATATTACCTCTGATAGAATCTTTATCTAATTTTTTTATATCAACACCATCAATCGTAATACTACCTGAATCTACATCATACATTTTGCAAAGCAAATTAAATATAGTTGTTTTACCTGCTCCAGATTTACCCACAAAAGCAACCGTCTCATTAGCATTAATTTTAAAACTCAACTTATTCAAAACTTTCTTTGTAGAATAAGCAAAAATAACATCTTTAAATTCAAAATTTCCATTAACTTTATCTAAATGTACATTACCAAACTTTTCTTTTTTAAACTCATCACCATTAGTAATAGCAAACACTCTTTCAGCAGATAAATTAAAATCTTTTATTTGTTCCAAAAAATTACCTACAAAATATGCTGACGATGATATCTTACCAGAATAATTATATAGTACAAGTGCTATTGAAGGTATTAATATCTTATCTTTTAATAATAACACCAATAAAACAATTAAAATAAAATTTCCTAATGAACTAATATCCCACATCAAAACTCTATATTTTTGGTTTCTTTTTTGTAAACTAAACATCTTCTCATTACAATCATCAATTCTAGTAGACAATTCATTAGTAAAGTCTTTTTCACTATTAAGCATCTTAATATCTCTAGCTCCACGTACTAACTCTCCAATAAAACCAGAAACCTTTTCTTTGGACTTTCTAAATTCTTTATCATCTTGTTTTCTCATTTTAGTTCTAATATCCTCTAGCACATATAATATAACTGCAAAGAAAAGAACATAAATAAAAACCAACTTATTAACTACAAAAATTGCTACCAAAATACCTATATATTCAATAAAACTAGAAACATTACCTATTAAATTATTAAAAATATCTGCAAGTTTAGATGTATCCCCAGTCATTCTTTGTATAAATACACCATTACTATTTTTATCTAAAGAATCATTTCCTATTTTTAATACACATTTTCCCAAATGGACTTCCAATCTTGACATAATATTTCTATATAATCTTGCCGAAATTCTATTCATTACATAACGATTAGTATTATTTATTAAATCAACTATTAACATAACAATAGCTACTCCTAATATTCTCATATATTCATTAGAAGTAAGTTCAATAAGTATTTTTGCACTAAGTATAGGTAAAACTATACTTATACCTATTTGAAGTATATGTTCAAAAATAAGTATTATCAAACTCTTTTTATCACTCTTAATATATTTCCATACTCCCTTTAAATTACTAACAAACTCTCTCATCCTATCACCAACTACAATAGTAGTATAACAACAAAAAAAGAAAAAAGCAAGAACTACTTGCTTACTGGAAGTACTGATATACTTCTTGCTATATTTAATAGTTCTTGCTTAGATAATTTATCACTAACTACATAGTATTCAATATTATTATCAATCCAATTAACAGAATTTTCATTTACTATTGCTACAGTAGATGCCATTAATTCTAAGTCACCATAAGTAGGTACTATTAAATGTTCTTTTTCTTTAGCAATAGTCTCTTCTATTAGCATAAATGGATTATCACCATCAAATGTTAATATTAATCTTTCTCCACTTTCTTTAGTTACCTTCTCTTTATTAGATAAATGTGTATTAGAAGGAAGATACATAGGATAAATAACATCTTCTATACTACTAGTTTCTTCTGTTTTAGTACTATCTTTTTGTTCTTTATTATTATTAGTATTAGTATTTTTATTTTCAGTAGTAGTATTATCTTCACTAGGAGTATTATCTTCTTTAACATCAATAATTTCTTTTAAATCAAAATAACTATTTTTAAACTTACTATTTAAGTCTATCTTTTTATAATTCATTGATATTTGTTTATTACCATCTTTATCAATTACAGTGACTGATTTAATATTACTATTCTTATCAAGTAATATTTCTTGTTTTACTAGTTTAGGATTATTAGGATAATTAGCGGCCACTGTTAACTTATAACCATCTTTAACCTCTTCAAAGACTCTATTATCATCACTAGTTATATCTTCAAGAAGTGGAGATAATAAATATACTTGAGAATTGTTATATGGCCAATCACTTTGGAATTTAAAACTTTTATTTATTCTAGGAGTAACTACATATACTCCTTCTGAATTACGAAGAATTATTTGTTCATGATTATTAACATTATTAACTAATCTTACTTTATAATTATCTTTTCTAGCATATGATACTTCAACATCATATGTATAGATATCTTCATTATTAACTATTTCTAATGTACCTTCTATATAATAAGAATTAGCATTATTAATCTTTTTAGTTAAATCTTTAATAATATCTGACTCAGTAGCTTTACCACATCCTCCTAAAAGAAATAATCCTCCTACTAAAAGAAACAATAATTTTTTTTTCATTTTTCACCTCTTTTTGCTTTCTGATAAATTATATTAGTTTAAATTTCTTATATGATGAATAATTATTCTTTTTTGGTACAAAATAAAAATAAAAAGGAGGAAGAAAATGAATACATTATATAAAATAGCTCTAACTATAGGTATTATAGGATGTCTTAATTGGGGTTTAGTAGGTTTATTTAATTTCAATTTAGTTGAATATTTATTTGGTGATGGTAGTTTACTTACTAAAATAGTTTATGTATTAGTATTTATATCTGGTCTTATAGAGATTGGTATCTATACTAAAGATTTAGACTAACTGATTATGAATATAATTCATAGTCTTTTTTTATACAATAAATTTTATTTTCGAAACTACAGGTTCGAAAATACCTCGGAAGACTACAGGCTGAAGAGAAAATAAAATAAATGATAATTTTAACTTATTAATCTATTTATATAGATTTTTTTAAATTTTTATAGTATAATTAAGTAGGTGATATTTGTGAATTACAGAACTAATTTCAATAGTAGTTTTGCCAATCGTGGTATGGCTCTTGAAAATGACATCAATGAAACCAATAAATATTATCGAGAATATGATATAGCTTTAGTATATAAGAAGCCTACTCCTATTAGGATAACTAAAACTAATTACCAGAATATGCGAGTTACTGATGGTTTCTTTGAATGTCCATCTACACTAGACTATAATGGAGTATATAAAGGTTATTATATAGAATTTGATGCCAAAGAAACAAGAAGTAAAACAAGTTTTACTATCAATAATATTCATAATCATCAAATAGAATATATAAAGAAAGTAATAAAACATGGTGGTATAGTTTTTTTAATAGTAAGATTCACACTATTAGATAAAAATTATATATTAAAGGGAAAAGACTTAATTCAATTTATAGATAGTAATGATAGAAAGTCTATTCCACTATCCTACTTTGAAGAAAATTGTTATAAAATAGATATAAAATATGCACCTAGATTAGATTATATTAAATATGTAGATAAGATGATTAAAGAACTATGAATATAATTATTGCATTATTATTTATAATTATAACAATTTTAAGTATTATTGTATTTAAAGTAAAAGGATTGTTTACTCTATTAATTAGTATTCCACTAGTTATTATGTACTATAAAGCTAGCGATATAATTAAATTATTAAAAAAGAAAGAAAGGGAAAAAAATGATAATGTAAATTTATCAGAAAGAAAGGAAGTTGAATTTGTGAGCTCTAGAGATAGAAAAAAAGGGGTTAAGGTTGAAAAGAAAGAAAAGAAAACTAAAAGTAATAATAATGAAAGTAAAAGCAAAAGTAAAAAGAAAATTAAGGTAAATATCAAACCTACTCGTAGTAGAGATAATAGAGAAAAGAAAAAAAGTATTGGTGATAAAAAAGGTATTGGCAAAAAAGCACTTACTATTATATTAGGACTTGCTATATTTGGTGTCTTTGCTGCGATGGCTTTTATGATTTATATTGTTATAAGTACTGGTAATTTTGATCCAGAAGCATTAAAGAATCAAGATCAAACAGTAGTTTATGATAAAGATGGTAATATATTTGCTACTTTAGGTGCAGAAAAAAGAGAATCTGTAGAATATGATGAATTACCTCAAGTATTAATTGATGCTTTAATTGCTACTGAGGACTCTAGATTCTATGAACATAATGGTGTTGATATGGCTAGATTCTTAAAAGCAACTGCTCTTAATTTAATGGGTAAAGATGATGCTGGTGGTGCTTCTACTTTAACAATGCAAACGGTTAAAAATAATTTAACAAAGAAAGATAGTAAAGAAAATAATAAAATTAAAAAAATAATTAGAAAATTTCAAGATGTTTATTTATCCGTATTCTTTATGGAAAAGAAATATAGTAAAAATGAAATATTAGAAATGTATGTTAATGATAGCTGTTTAGGTGGAAGAATATATGGTGTTGGAGAAGCAAGTAAATATTACTTTGGTAAAACTGTTTCTGAACTTAGTTTACCAGAGGCTTCACTACTTGCTGGTATGTATCAAGCTCCTAATAAATATGATCCATATAAACATCCAGAAGCTGCTGAAAAAAGAAGAAATACTGTTCTTACTCTTATGGTAAGACATGGTTATATTACTGAGGAAGAAAAAAATATGGCTACTGATGTTAGTATTGAAAGTATGCTAGCAGGTGGCTCTGGTCTTGGAGAATATGAAGGTTACTTAGATACAGTTATTCAAGAAGTAAAAGATAAAACTGGTGATGACCCTTCATTAGTATCAATGAAAATATATACTGCTCTAGATAGAAGTATTCAAGATGGTATTAATAAAGTACTTAGTGGTGAGGCTCATACTTGGGCTGATGATTCAGTACAGGCAGGTATTGCTATTACTAATGTTAATGATGGTACAATCGTTGCTATTGGTGCTGGTAGAAATAGAACTGCTGGTGACTGGAACTATGCTACTCAAGCTTTAAGACAACCAGGAAGTACCGCTAAACCAATATTTGATTATGGTCCTGGTTTTGAATATAATGATTTTTCTACTTATACTCTATTTAATGATGAACCTTGGACTTATACTAATGGACCAGAAATAGGAAACTGGGATGGTTCTTATCAAGGATTAATTACATTAAGACAAGCTCTTAGTGTATCAAGAAATATTCCGGCGTTAAAAGCTTTTCAACAAGTAGATAAGAAGAATATTGTTACATTTGTTAATGGCTTAGGAATTGATGTTGCATATAGTACTAAATCAGAAAACTATAAGAAAAATGAAAATAATGGTTCAGATAATTTAATTAATGAAGCATATTCTATTGGTGGTATGTCATATGGTGTAACACCTCTTGATATGGCTGAAGCTTATGCAGCTTTTGCAAATGGTGGATATCATATTGAGACACATGCTGTTACTAAAATAGAATATCGTTCTTCTGGTAAAACAGTTGATTTTAGTGTCGATAAAGAAAAAACAATGGCAGACTCTACTGCTTACTTAATGAATAATGTTTTACAATATGCTGTTGAACATGGATTTAATGGTGGTGCTAGAATATATGGCTCTACTGTTGCTGCTAAAACTGGTACCTCTAACCTATCAGATGATGTATGTAGAGCAAAGGGAATTCCTATAGGATCAGTAAATGACTTATGGACTGTAGCTTATACTCCTGAATATTCAGTTGCTTTATGGTATGGTTATGAAAAAGTTGATAAAGATCACTATTTAGGTGGTGCTAGTGCTCCTAAAGATGCTGTTATGCGTTCTGTTATGAAATATGTACCAAAAACTACTAAGACTTGGGAAATGCCTTCTTCAGTAGTAGCGGTTACTGTTGAAAAAGAAACATGGCCTGCTAAACTACCTAGTGAATATACTCCTGATGATATGAAAATAACAGAATATTTTAAAAAAGGTACTCAACCTACTGAAATATCTGAAAGATATGCTAAATTACCTGATGTTACTAATTTAAATAGTTCTAAAACTATTGGAGGATATAAATTAACTTGGAATTGGAAAAAACCTGATGTATTAGATGATTCTTATTTAAGTAAATACTTTAGTCAATCAGTATTTGGTAAACAATCTGGTAGTTATTTACAAGCTAGAATTAATTATAATAATAATACTCTAGGTGGTATTGGTTTTGGTATATATGTTAAAAATAGCTCTGGTAGTTTAGAGAGAATAGCCTTTACTACTGATAATGAATATACTTATGTTCCAAGTAGTGTTGGAGATTCTCAAGTAGTAGTAAAAGCCGAATATAAATCATTTAAATCAAATGCAAGTAATGGTGAAGAAATATCTGTAAAAAGTGATGGTTCAATATTAAAATTAAGCGTTACTTTAAAAGGAAATAATCCTCTTGAAGTAACCAAAGGAGAATTTAAAGATCCTGGTGTAACCTACACTAGAAATGCAAAAATAACTTATGAAATAAATAATAATAGTTATAGTAATGTATCAGATCTAGAGGCCGCTATTAACAGCTTAGACACTGGTACATATACCCTTACATATAAAGCAACATTAAATGGTGAATCTGCTACTGCAATAAGAAAAATAATTATAAAATAGAGAGAATTGCTTCTCTCTATTTTCTTATATATTTATAATAATAATCTGAACTTTTCTTTAATTCCTTATTGAAATTATCCAATCCTATTTCTTCAGGAATTGTTTTTTTACTTGAAAACAAATTAGTTCCAAGTCCTAGTCTATCACCTTCAATTGATACTCCTAAGGCCGCTAATGTGGTAGGAAACATATCCATTGTTGTAAATACCCTATTCTTATTATTTACTGGTAATACTCTTGAATTAATGAAAGCATTGTATACTACTCTATCATAATTATTATCGATATTATAGAAATTTTCTTGCATTGTCGGATGATCTCCTGTTAAAACAATAGTGGTATTTTCGTAAAAATCTTGTTCTTGAATCCAAGAGATAAATTCCGCTATCATACTATCAGAACAGTAAAATGAATTAGCATAAGCTTCACTAAAGATAGTATCACAACTCTTATCTAAGTAACCATCAGTAAAATGGGTGTCTGCTGTTAACATTGTAAAATTAAATGGTTTACTATCTTTAGATATTTCTGTTAAATATTCTTTAGCATAAGTAAATAACTTACTATCTTCATAACCCCACCACTCATGATAATTACTATCTATTTTTCCTTCTTCTACTGCTGTATAATAATCACTTATTATATAACTATGATTACTAAAGTATGATCTTCTGCCACCAAAGTTAGCATCAGAGCCCATTAATAAATAATTATTATATCCTTCCATAGATAAAATATCACCTATCGTAGTAATATTATTAAAACTTGTGCTATTGCTACTACCAATATCGTTTATTTTCACTTTAAGAGGAATACCAGCTGTTTGGGCTATCATGGCCGCTACTGTCCAACTAGTACCATATGATTCTCTAGCTCCTCCAAGTAAATTGGTATTAGAAAAATTAATATTGTTAAGTGCTATATTCTCTAAATTTGGTGTTACTGATATATCAAATACGCCACCATTCTTTTTACTAATATTAGTCATTTCTGTCGACTCTAAAAATATATATATTAAGTTCTGCTTTTTTTCAGGAAATTTTATTTCAACTTCATCAGGTTTGATATAATAGTCTTTAAATAAATCAGTATTTCTTAAACTATTAAATGCGTAATCAAAAAATCCTACTGTTATACCTAAATATATAATAGAGGCCGCTAACAAAATTCTACTATATCTTTTTATGTTTTTTATTGGCAGAAGAACAAGTTCTTTTTTTTCTTTATTTTTCTTAATATCTATACTGACTTTACGTTCAAAATTTAATGTAGGAAGTATTAGTAATATATTTAATATGGTAAATAATATAAAACCATAAAATATTATAATAGCAATAGATACTACTGAAGTACCATTCATTCCCGCTACTTTAATTAGACTATAGATATATTGATCAAAACTAGCATTATGGATATTTTGACTTAAGTAAAAAGAAAAGACAATAATAGCATTAGCAATAAATATTAGTATATATTTTTTTAAATTTATTTTTTTCATTTTCATCACCTAAAAACTGTACTAAATATAGTACAGTTATAATATACATTAATCTATTTAATTTGTCAAATTTTATTCTTCCATTAGATATTTGACAATGTTACCTAGTTTAATGGCATGTGATCCTTTAAACAATACTGTATCTCCTTCATGGAGTAATTCTTTTATTTTTTCGTGTGATTCACTTTCGTTATTGAAATGATAATAATTTGTATAGTTATTTTCTTCTAAATATTTGTCAGTATATTTCGTATCAGTACCAATGGTTACTATAATATCTAATTTATTTTCTAAAAGTAATTTACCAATATTTTCATGTATTTCTTTATTATAATCACCAACTTCAAGAATATCTCCTACTACGGCTATTTTTCTTTTAGATGGTTCCTTTTCTAATATTTCTAATGATGATTTAATAGCATCTAATGATGAATTATATGTATCATCAATTATAGTTACACCATTCTTTGTCTTTTTGAATTCTAATCTATTTGATGTAAACTCATTAGTCTTAATTCCTTTTTGAATATTAGGAATAGATATATTACAAAGTTTTCCTACAACATATGCTACTAGGCTATTATAGATAAAAGCTGTATTATTAATTGGTGAAGTAATCTTATTATTTTCTACTACAAAGGTACTATTATTTATATCTTTAGCCATATAATCACTTTTATTATCAATACCTATAGTTATTACTTTATTTAATGACTTTATATAATCTAGATTGTTATGCATTATATCATTATCGTTATTTATAATTAGTGGTCCATTTAGTCCTTCTATTATTTCTAATTTAGCTTTCATGATGTTTTCTCTTGAACCTAAATTACCTATATGAGCAGTTCCTATATTAGTTATTACCCCAATAGTAGGTCTTGCGATGTCGGTTAAATAAGAAAGTTCTCCAAAGTGATTCATTCCCATTTCTACTACTAAAATATCTTCATCAGTTAATTTTAATATTGTAAGAGGAAGACCAATATGATTATTATAGTTGGCTTCTGTTTTTAATACTTTATATTCAGTACTTAAAACAGCCGCTATCATATCTTTAGTAGAAGTCTTTCCTACACTACCTGTTACTGCTACTACTGGAATATTATATAAACTTCTTTTATACTTAGCAAGAAGCCCTATTGCTTTAATAGTATCTTCTACTTTAACAATAGTTTTATCTTTATACTTATCATCTATTTCATCAATGTTATCTAGAATACATACACTAGCTCCTTTATCTAAAGCATCTTTATAAAATTTATTGCCATCAAAAGATTCACCTTTTATTCCAATATATACATCATCTTTATTTATTAATCTAGTATCTTTAGAAAAATTATTAAGTGGTAAATTGATGTCACCACATAATAATTTTCCATTACATACTTCTATTAAATCTTTTACATATATCATAGTTACACCTCTTATTTTAAACTATTCATTTATATCTTTAATTATACTATCTATATTAGATAGTTTATCATCTATTTCACTTAAAGAAATTTGTTTTTTTTCTACTACTATTTCTTCAGTTACTTCTTCTTTATCTTCTTTAGATATTAATTCACTTACAATATAAGAATCTATTATATGATCTTTTATTATATATGAACCATTACTATATCTATCCATAATAGATATTTCTGTTAGTTTTACTATTTTACTATAATCATCACTTACTATACCTATTTGATTCTTACTATTTATAATATAGGCCTTTATTATCTTACTTGGATTACTCTTTATTGTCTTCATAAGTAAGATTCCTCTTTTAGCTCTAGAAGTCTTTTCTAACTCAGTTAGGCGCATTCTTTTAGCAGTTCCTTTATCAGTAAGTATTGTTAAATATTCACTAGCAACATCAAATAATATGCCACTTACAACATAGTCATCTTTTAAACTAATAGCTTTAACACCTGCTGCTTTAATACCAACAACTGGTACTTCATTTATATCATACCATAATCCATATCCGTTTGAAGTGGCTATGAATACATTAGATAATGTAGAATCAGTAACAGATATTACTTCATCAGTACCCTTAAGATTCATCATCTTAATTGGTTTACTATATCTTTGTACTTTAAATTCATTTAATAGGGTTCTCTTAACCATACCATTCTTAGTAAAACTTGTTATATATCTTTCTTCATCAAAGTTATATACTGGTATTGAGTTAATTACTTTTTCTTCTGGACTTAAACTTATAATATTACTGATATGTTTACCAAGTTCTTTCCATTTTACTTCTGGAATATCATATACTGGTAAGTATAAATAGTTACCTAAATTAGTAAACAATAATAATGTATCAGTAGTAGTAATATTATATAAACCTGTTACGTAATCATTTTCTTTTAAAGTAGTCTCTTCTTCTTTGGCAGTATTATAACTTCTTTGGGGTACTTTTTTAATGTATCCTTCATTAGTTACTACTACTACTACTTGTTCTTTAGGTATCATTCTTGTAGTATCAACTTTTATTTCTTCTAATTCTTCTCTTATTTCTGTTCTTCTTGGTATTCCATATTCCTTTTTTATCTTTCTTAAATCTTCTTTAATTACTGAATTAAGTTTATCTGGATTAGTAAGAATTTCTTCATATAATTTGATTTTTTCTTCTAATTTTTTCATTTCTTCTTCAAGTAGAACAACATCTGTATTAGTTAGTCTATATAATTGTAAATTAACTATAGCTTCTGCTTGTTTATCAGTAAAATCGTATTCTTTAACTAAATTTACTATGGCATCTGCTTTATTCTTGCTTCTTCTAATTAGGGCTATTACTTCATCTAATATTGATATTGCTTTTACCAAACCTTCCATTATGTGATAACTTGCTTTAGCTGTTTTTAAATCATACTCAGTACCTTTATATACTATTTCTTTTTGATGAGCTATATAAGCATCTAATATACCAAGTAACCCTAATTGCATGGGTCTACGATTAACAATAACGACATTGTTAAAGTTATAAGATACTTGTAAATCAGTATTTTTATAAAAATAATTTAAGATATTATTAGCATCAGCATCTTTCTTAAGTTCTACTGCTATCTGAAGACCATCTTTATCAGATTCATCCCTTACTTCAACAATACCATCTATTTTCTTATCTATTCTTATTTCATCCATTCTTTTTACTAATAGTTGCTTATTTACTTCATATGGTATTTCATCAATAATAATCTTATTTTTCTCTATCTTAGTCTTAGCTCTTATAAATATTTTTCCTCTTCCTGTTTCATAAGCCTTCTTAATTCCATCTATGCCTAGTGCTATACCTCCAGTAGGAAAATCCGGCCCTTTGATATAATTCATTACTGTATCCAATCTAGAATTTGGATTATCTATTCTAAATACAGTAGCATCAATTACTTCTCCTAAGTTATGAGGTGGCATATTTGTAGCATAACCAGCACTTATACCAGTTGTTCCATTTACGAGTAAATTAGGAAATCTACTTGGTAAGACAGTCGGTTCTAGTAATCTATCATCATAGTTCGGAGCCATTGGTACAATACCTGTTTTATCTATATCACGAAGTAGTTCTCCTGCTATTTTTGATAACCTTGCCTCAGTATAACGACTAGCAGCAGGACTATCACCATCTATTGAACCGTTATTACCTTGCATTTCTATAAGTGGTGCCTCATTCTTCCACCACTGACTCATTCTAACTATTGCTTCATATATTGAACTATCACCATGAGGGTGATAATTAGCCATTACTAGTCCTACGGCATTAGCACTTTTCTTAGTAGGCTTATCATAGGTATTTCTTTCTTTATACATTGAATAAAGAATTCTTCTTTGAACTGGTTTTAAACCATCTCTAACGTCAGGGATAGCTCTATCTTGGATTATATATTTAGAATATCTTCCAAAACTTTGTCCCATTATATCTTCAAGAGAATAATCATATATTTTCTTTATTATATCTTCCATCTATATCACCATATTTATTATATAGTATTTTTCCTTATTTTTCAAGGGCTTGACAAAAGATTTACATAATTAAAGGCCATAAAATAATATATATTTTATGGCCTTTAATTTTACCATGATTCATTAATAATAGTATTAGAATTATTAACATAATTAACATTATTAGCATAATTAGAAGTAATAGTACTTACGGCAAGAGCATCTTTATTAACAATAACATCACTAATTGTACCCACAAATAAATTATTAGCAGAACCATCAGCACTTGGATCTGCTCCAATGTATATTGGTGTAGTTGAAGTCTTAATAGATCCACTTAACGACTTACTTGCTACTAGAGTACCATTCAAATATAACTTTTGAGTAGTCCCATCATAAGTTCCTACTACAACATACCATGTATCAGTAGAAAGACTAGATGATGAACTAGAATTAATTGTAGAATAACTAGAACTACTAGAAGGCATTATATCAAAGTATAATTTTTTATCACTACTTACATATATATCAAATCCAGCACTTTCAGTATTTGCTACAATTTCCATATAACTAGCAGGGAATTCTTGAATTTTAAATCTTACTACAACACTTAATTTAGAACCTAACGAAGTATTAGCAAAACCCTTAGTTAAATAAATATTAGTTCCATCAAAATATTTACCTCTATATATAGAATCCTTAACAAGAGTAGGACTATTTAATGAAGTAGACTTTGCTTTAACTAAAGTTTTTGTATTAGTATAAGTAGTTGTACTAGGTGTACTTTTACTAAAATATGTTGCTATTGTACTAGCTCCAATTGCCTGATCAATAACTGATACTTCTGATACATAACCAGGAAAATACTCTCCAGAAGCACTACCACCAGTATATGGATCAGCTCCCACTGCTATTTGAGCAGAAGTAGATTTAATACTTCCTGAAATAGTAGTACTACCAACCAAACTTCCATCCAAATACACCTTTATTGTAGTACCATCATATGTTCCAACAGCAGTATGCCACTCACTTAATGAAACAGCACCAGAAGAAGTAGCATATACATAATCAGAACCAGTCGTAGTACGAATACCAAATTTTAATTTCTTGTCAGTGTCTATGACAAGCCCAAAACCACCAGTCTCCCAATTAGCTACTATATCAGCAAATTTAATAGGATAATCATCTATTTTAAATTTAGCTATAACAGACACACTACTACCAAAATCATAATAAGCAAAATCTAAGTTTTTATAACTAGTGTAACCATTAAAATATTCACCAACTTGTGATGAAGTTACTGTATCAGCACTTAACTGATATGGTTCATCACTTGTACCAGTACCCTTAGAAATTACTATATCTGGATTTAAATAAACAGTTGGATATATAGCATTAGCATTATAAGCAACAGATCCATAATTACCAATACCAGTTGTATCGACAAGCCATGGATCATATTGATTACCAGAATAAGGAGTAATTAACCATGCCGATCCAGATTTAAATTGTGTATATAACCAATTATTATTTTTACAATTAGTACTACTATAACTATTAATATTAGAACTACATAATAAACTACTACCATTACCAAATGCCGCAGCATAAGCATAATCAGAAGCATATGGTAAAGCAACCTTCCCCTGCCACATTGTAGTATGACCTGAATAAACAGCAGTTCCCCTTTCAGAAGTATATAACTGATTTGCATATAGAGTTTTACTACTAGTTCCACCTAAATTCCAATTAGCACTGGCTATCATATATCTTGTAATATTATTTTTTAAACCAGTAGTAGTAAAACTACAAGATTTAGTAGCATTACCTGCTCCAGCATAACAATAACCACTACTAGCATTATAGTATAAACCACTATCAATTTTAAGATTATTTCTAAGTTCATAAAAGCCAGAATTCATAAGTTTCATTAACCTAGCATTAGACCAATCACTTTCACCATATGCAGTACTTGCACCAGATGAAGTGTTCTTATTATCCCAAGCATAAGTCCCAATACTACCACTTCTAATTAATTTAAGTTTACCATCAAATACTCCAATTATTCTCCATTTTTCACATGAAGATGAATTTTGACTATTATAACTATTACAATTAAAATAAACATAATTATTAGGATCTGCACCATAATATCTAATATTTCCGCTATCTATTCCAATCGAACTACTTCCCTTTCGATCGTTCATAAGTGACTTAGAAATAGCATAATTGTAGTTAATACTATTATTAGTTACTGTTGTTTTAGCGGAAGTTTCATATAAATTAGTTATATATTTAGCAGCTTGTTGATTTATTATATTTTCTGGTAAAGTTTGGTTAGGATAGATAGCCATAGAATCTGCTAGTGTAATACTTTTTTTACTACTTGCAACTCCTATTGTAATAGTAATTTGATTACTAGTTTTATTTCTTATATTAACTATTCTACTTTCATTACTAGAGACATTTAATGTACCGCTTGGAACACCATTTATACCAAAATCAACACTATTATCACTAAAATTATTTAAATACCATATGGCAAAGTTAACTGTACTATTTGAACTATTAACTATCTTTATAGTCTTGGTAATAGTGTCATATGGTTCAATAACAATATCAATAACATCAAAAACGTCATCATCGCTTGTCAAAGTAGTTGATAACGATATTGGATTATTTATTTCTGCGGAAGTTGTAAATATAGCATAAGTAGAACCAATTGCTAATCCGAGCAACCCGACAGTGATAGTTGCAATTAAATAAATTGTTTTAAAATTTATTCTCTGTTTCATTTTTACCTCCTATTTCAAAATAAAGTCTATAACACTATTAATATCTATTTTAGATATATGTATTAGAATTGCTGCCATGGCTAAAAATGGTCCAAATGGTATTAAATTATCTTTTCTACTAAGTAGCATGTATATTGCTATTGGAAATGCTATAAATGTTGCTAGAAAGATATTGCATATTGATAGTGGATAGCCTATTACCAAGCCAAATAAGAACATTAACTTTATATCTCCTCCACCCATACTTTCTCTTTTGAAAAGGTGGTCTCCTATTAACTTGATGACGTACATTGTTATAAAGGCTAAAATAGCGGATAAGATTTTGTTAACGGTAAATTCTAAACCAAATAATGATAAATATAATATTATTATTATTATACAAGATGACGCTATTACTTCATCTAATATTATCATGTATTCAATATCACTTATAATTACTACTATTAAGGATGATATAAAAATTAAACTTATTATTAATTCATTTGTAAAACCAAATGAATGATATGCGGTACAATATAAAGCTCCTGTTACTATTTCTACAATTAAATAACTAATTGGTATTCTAGTATGACAACATCTACTTTTACCCTTTTGAATAATATAAGATATTATAGGTATTAATTCATACCATTTTAGTTTGTGATTACAATTATGGCAATGACTTCTTGGATATATTATTGATTCGTTATTAGATAGTCTTACTGCTAATACATTTAAAAAACTACCCATAATACTACCAAAAATAAATATTATTATATAAATATACAATTCCATATTATCACCTATAATATATCACTATACATACTGAACATAGGGATAAAAATAGCCATAAGTATTACTCCTACTATTACAGCAAGTAATATTATCATAACAGGTTCTATTAGGCTTTTTAATCGTTGAACTAAGTTTTTTTGTTCTTCTTCATAATAAACTGCTACATTTTCCATCATCGGTCCTAATCTACCTGTCTTTTCACCTGTTAATAGCATTTCATAGGCTATTCTAGGAAAAGCCCACTGATTTTCAAAAGCTTTTGATAATCCTGATCCAGTACTTAAGTTTGTTACAGCTTCTTTTATTATACCTTTATATATTTCATTATTAGTAACTTTTCCTAACATTTCTATACTATCTGTTATAAATACATCATGTTTTATTAATGATGAAAATGTCTTAGTAAACATTATTACTTCATTATCTATTAATACATCTTTGATAACGGGAATATGCATAGCAATATATTGAATCACATATCTAAATTTGCGAACATTCTTATATAATGATATTATTATAATTATTATGGCTGCTAATGCTAATACAATTTTTATTATATTTTTCTGGATAAAAGCACTTAAAGATATTAGAAATACTGTTATACCCGGAAGTTTTGATCCTAATTGTTCAAATATGCTTTCAAATTGAGGAACTACGAATATTAGTAAAAAAGTTAAAACGATTATTGCTATTACTAAAACAACACTTGGATATGTTAGTGCTGATATTATTTGTTTTCTATTGGAATCTGCCGTTTTGTAATAAGCGGCCATATCATCCAATGTTTCTGTTAAATTTCCAGTAAGTTCTGATGCTTTAAGCATGTTTATTAATAATTTAGGAAATACATTACCTTGTCTAGCTAACGCTTCACTAAAATTAGCACCAGTATTTAATTCGTAACTTATTCTTTTAAATAGTTCTTTGTTTTTCTTTTTATTTGTTTGCTTTTCTAATATAGCTATTGTATCCGCTAATGTTATACCTGATTTTATATATGTCGATAATTGGGTTAAAAAGAATGTTAATTCTTTATATCGCATTTCATTAGAAAAAGTCAAAAATTTCCCTATTTTTGTTATCTTAGTTGGTTTAATTTCTGCTATTTTATATCCTTGTACTGTTAGGAAGGATTCAACATCTGATTTCCTAAAAGCATCAAAATATCCTTTTATTTGTTTTCCATTTTTATCAAATGCTATATACTTATATCTTATTTTTTCTTTGGATACAACTTTATTGCCAGAAACTACTACTTTATTATTAAAAGTTGGAGTTGTATTATTAAGAGGTTTATTATTCATATATTATCACCTATTCTATAATTTATTATAACATACTTTAATTCTTTTTTTAACATTTTTTTGGTATTTTCATATATTATTTTAGAAAGGGGTTATTATATATGTATGGAAATTATATGGGAGGTCCCTTTATGATGCCAAATGTATCATATGGTCCAATGTTAAATTCTACTATGACTAGGGGTGCTTCTTTAGGCTCTGGTATTCGTTCTTTATTAGGACTTGGTAACGCTCGTAATCTTGCTGGAGGAGTTTCTCGAGGTATTAATTGGTCTTCACTTCTTAATAATACATCTAAAACATTAAGTGTTGTTAGAGAAGCTATTCCTATTGTTAAGGAGGTAGGACCTATGATGAATAATATGAAATCAATGTTAAAAGTTGCTTCTGTTTTTAAAGATGCTACTGATGTTAATAATGAACATAAACCAAATAATAATATTAATAATAATATAAAAAGTACTACTGATAATTTTAATAATCAAAGTAGTACTGAAAATAATATTATGCAAAATGAGCCAAATTTCTTTTTATAAGAAATTTTTATTTTACTTGTTTCATATCTAATTTGTTATATATTAATTTTATTATTACATAACTTATAGATGTATATACTATTGTCATTATAATGCTATGAGTTATTATGTTTCCTAGTAAAATTAAACTATACGTTTGACTTGTTTCTAAATTTAATATTATAAAGGATAATAAATGATATAGTATTATACTTATTATGCTAATTACATTGATTGTAAATATATTATCTGACATATTTGTATTCAAAATTTTTATTACTAATGCAATTAGTAGAAAGAAAACTACATTTAATAATAATGTTGATGTATATAGTATATCAAACAAAGCTCCAAATATTATTACTAATGTATAATATTTTTTTTCATTGGCAAAATATGGGTATATAACTACTAGGGCTATTATTGTATAAATTGTAGTAAAATAACTGATATTTCCTAATGTAGCAGGAAAAATACTTGCCATAACATTTTCTAAAATAAAAGACACAACTAAATAGATAATACTTACTATCACTTACTATCACTCTTTCTTTTTAAAATGCTTACATAGTTGATATCATTAAAGTCTGCTGATGGTTTTACTTTTATTATTTTGGCTAAGTCATAGGAATCAGTAGTTATTTCTTCTACTATTCCTATTAAAATTCCTGTAGGAAAAACTCCTCCAAGTCCAGATGTATAAACATAATCACCAATATTTACATCTTTGGTATTACTTATTCCTTCTAATTCTAAAACGTTTTTATTATAATCATAACTATTAATTAATCCATATAAATTATTATCGCCATTACTTATATGAACAGATATTTTATTACTAGTATCACTAGTTGTTATTAATCTTACATCTGAAGTAAAGGTTGAAGTTTTTATTACCTTTCCTATTAAACCTTTAGAGCTAATAACAACCATATCTTTTTCTACTCCATTATATGTACCTTTATTTATAGTTATTTTGTTGTGCCAATATCCTACATTTCTACTTACTACTGTGGCATTTAAATATTCATAGTCTGATAGTGTGTAGTTTATATTTAGTTCTTCTTTTAACGTCTCTAACTGTCTACGAAGTTCAATATTTTCAGCTTCTATTGAATCTATTCGATCAATCGAGGTTTCTAATATATTATTATTTTTATTAACATCTTTTAATTTTTTATATTCTTTAATATTTTCTTTTATATAGTTAAAAGGATATGTTATTATTTTTTCACTATATATTAAGCCATCCTTTAATAGTGATTCTGCTTTACTTAGTTTTCTATCTTCTTTTAAGGTAAAAGAAAATATTATTAATAATAAAATTATTAATATTATTATTAGTATTAGTATATATTTTTTTGAAATGCTTTGCTTTTTTCTACCAAACATTATATCACGTTCCTATCTATCTTATTATATAATATTTTTTTATAAATTGAAAGATATATTTATCATAAATTATTATCTTCATAAAAGCTATAATAATTATTATCTCCTATTATGATATGATCTAATAAAAAGATTCCATGTATTTTTCCTATTTGACTTATTTGCTTTGTTATATCTATATCATTTTTACTAGGCATTGCATTGCCAGATGGATGATTATGGAGACATATTATATAACTTGCGGATAATAAATATGCTTCTTTAAAAATTTCTCGTGGATGAACTAAAGAGTAATTGGTTGTTCCTTTAAATAATAATTTTTTAGCTAGATATTTTTTCTGATTGTCTAAATAAACAACATAAAATAATTCTTGTTTTTGATTTTTATATTCGGTATTAAAATATTCGATTATTGTTTTTGGACTTGTTAGTTCTACTAATTCTTTATATTTATAATCCTCATATACTCTTCTGCCTAACTCAATTGCCGCTACTAACTCAATAGCCTTTATTTTACTCATACCTTCTACTTTTTCTAATTTGTTAATTTCAATATTTTTTAATTCACTAATATTATTAACAGAAGACAATATATTATGAGATATTTCTTTTATTCCTGCTCTTTTTGTACCAGACTTTAATATTATTTCTATTAATTCATTATTCGATACATTATTCTTTCCATATTTTAGTAATCTTTCTCGTGGTTTTTCTTCTTGTGGTAATTTTTTTAAATTCATTTGGTTTCCCTCCTCTTATATATAAATACAACTTTTATTTTAAAATTTACCACTTTTATAATTATTTAAATTAAAAAGCAGAGTTTTTGCTCTACTTTCATATTATTTTTTAGATTTTTTTTCTTTTATCCATTCTTTACCATCTACTACTCTTGCTACTAACATAGATGTTGCTGAATCTCCTACTACATTTAACATTGTTGCTGGGGCATCTATGATTGTTGCAATTATAGTTAATATTGGTAAAACGCCAGCATTATATCCCATCATAGTGATAATCATCATTTCTGAAATTGTTCCACCACCGATTGGAACTGCTGTTATTAATAATGTTGCTACTAAAGATACTAATAGTATTTTAGATATGCCAGCAAATCCTGAAATACTTGTTCCAAATAGGCATACTAAGAACATTACTTTAAATACGCTTCCAATTATTGAACCATCTTTGTGAAAACTTGTTCCTAATGGTATTACAGTTTCAGCAATATCGTCTGGAACTCCCATCTTTTTAGCACACATACTATTAGTAGGAATTGATGCTGCTGAGGAGCATGTGGCAAGAGATGTTACCATTGCAGGAATAATGTTTTTCCAAAATCTTTTTACTCCTTCTTTTCTTCCAGCTATATAAGCATAAATAGTATACACAATTATAAAATATAACACTGCTACGATGGCATATACTACAAATGTCTTTAAATATCCGACTGCTATTGAACTACCAAATGTTCCTACTAAAGCTGCAAAGTAGCAACCTAATCCTATTGGTGCATAATACATTATAATTCCTACTAATTTCATTATAACTTCATTTAGTGATTCTAATATTTTTCTTACCGGTTCGCCTTTTTCTTTTGTCCCATTTAAAGCTAATCCAAATAAGATTGAGAATACTAATAAAGCAATTAAATTATCAGTAGTTAATAAGTCGTTGAAACTTTTTACTGTTAATACATCTGCTGTTCTTTCTAATATTGAAAGATCTTCATTTTTCATTTCTTCATTTACTAGAGTACTAGTTATCTTCGCTGTATCTTCTGGTTTTACTAAATCTATATTATACGTTGTTATAAAACCAACTATAACCGCTACAATAGAGGTTACTAAAAATGCTACAATTGTTGTAATCATTATTTTTCCTAGTCTCTTTGGAGTACTCATCTTTGCTATTGATGTAGTTATAGTCAAGAAAACTAGTGGAACAATAACTACTAATAATAGATTAATAAAGATATCTCCTAATGGACTAAGTACTTTGGCATCTTCTTTAAATATTATTCCTACTATTGCACCAATAATAATAGCTAATAATAATATTAAAGTAGATTTATAATTTTTTAATATTTTTTTCATATTATTCCTTCCTTTCAATATAATTATATTATATAATATTCTTTTTTATAAGATATATAAATCCACATCATTTGTTATGATATTTGCAAAAATCCACACTTGGTGATATAATTATGGTGGTGAGGGATAATGAAAAAATATATTAAACTTAATGACAATGACAATCACTTATCTTGGGGTAACTTTACTAGGATTGTCAAAGAGTACACGGTAAATAAAAGTTCTGCTTTACAGGTTGAAATTTTTTGTACTGTTTTTGATACTCATTTAGTAGGAGATACTACAGTTAATAATTATTGTACTGGTATTCGTTCTATTAATGATGAATATAAACAAAAGTTTTTGATATACAAAAAGAAATATACTAATAATAAAAATATTTTAGTTAATACTGTTATTAATTTATTATCGATAATAGATGGTAATATATATAATTATAATAACGATGACATTGCTGCAATTCAATTTATAAATAGTAATGATAATTTAAAAAATATTTGTCTTAAACTATATAATATTAGTAAAAATGATTCTTCTGTTAATAATAATTTATCTAATATTCTTAATAAATTGATTAATGATAACGATTTATATGATGCTATTGTTAATATTTTGTTTTTTATAATTTTAGAAAAAAAACAGCCTATTTATGAAGAAAATGTTAAAAAAAATGTTATTGAGAATTTACTTAATAATACTGATATTTCTTCCTTAGAACTTGAAGAGTATTTAAATTTAAAATTTACTGATGGTATTAATTATAATTTTTCTTTAAACAAATTAGCTAAAGAAAACAATGCTTATGCTCTATACGAAATGGGAACTGATGAATATTATGGTTATATAAAGGGATATCCTAGATATGATGTCAGTTTTGATTATTTTAGACGTGCTTCATATAAAAATCATCCTGGTAGTTTTTATATGATGGCTAAATTGTATATTAATGGTTTTGTTGGTTCTAAATCTAATGATGAGCTTAAAGAAGCTTTTAAATATTTAAATACCGCTATTGAATATGGAAATGTTGCTGCAATTAATACTATGGGTCTTTTATATCTTAATGGTACGTATCCTGTTAAAAAAGATATTAATACAGCTATTGAATTTTTTGAAAAAGCTTCTAGTAAAGATTATCCTTATGCTTATAATAATTTAGGGCTTATTTATGAAGCTAAAGGTGATATGAAAAAAGCTTTTGAGTTTTTTGAAAAATCTTCTTTACTTGATGAAAGTTGGGCTTTAAATAAAATTGGTGAATTTTATCGTAATGGTATTTATGTTAAAAAAGATATGAAAAAAGCTTTTGATTATTATAATAAAGCTATTGAAGCTCCTATTAGTACAGTTTCTTATTATGCCTTTTATAATTTAGCTAAATACTATTATTTAACCGGTAATACTGTTCTTATTAAGGATGAAGATAAGGCTATTAAATACTTAGATATTGCTAGTTCTCATGCTATTGAAGCCGCTATACTTCTTTTGTATTTATATACTGAAAAATATTTAAATAAAAAGGATGAAGATTTTTATGATAAAATTAAATTATTAATTTCTAGAATTGAAAATAATCCTAAATATAATGAAAGTATTAAATCAATAATAGAAGATAATTTAAAAAAACTAAAAGAAAACAAACATATTAATATAGACATACTTAATTAGTATGTCTATTTTCTTTCTAAGTATTTTTTAGATATTGATATGAATAATATTAAATATATTATTCCTAGTAAGAATCCGCACAATACATCGCTAGTATAATGAACTCCTAAATATATCCTTGATAATCCTATTGTAGGTATTAGTAAAATTAGAAAAATTATTAAAGGTATTTTTATTTTCTTGTTATTAATATATTTATAAGTTAGATATACTAAATAACCATAGAAGACCATGCTAGTTATTGAGTGTCCTGATGGAAAACTATATCCTGTTTCTGTAACTAATTTATTTATTTCAGGTCTAGGTCTAGCTATGATTACTTTAATTAAATTATTAATAATAGTAATTCCTAATAAATTAATTACAAGAGATATTTTTATTTTCTTGTCCTTTATAGCAAGTACTAATATTAAAGCTGTGATAATTACCATGATAGGAGAAGTAATATTGGTAATTACTTTTACTATTTCAGTTCTGTTTTTATTAATAATATTATTACTTATATAGTTATATACTATGCTATCTATATATATTGTTTTGTCTGCTACTACTTTATATGTAAAAATAGCAAATATTACTGAGCATAATATTAAAATTGTATACTTTATGTATTCTTTATACTTATTATTCATTATTTACCTCTCTTTATATATTTATATATATATTAAATTTATAATAATTTTACTTAATCTTAAATAAGCAAACACTTTCAACATGATTAGTATTAGGAAACATATCATATAAAGTAATATCAACTAAATTATATTTATTTTTTAATATATTAATGTCTCTAGATAATGTAATGGGATTACATGATACATAAACTAATTTATCAATATTACTATTCATAATTTTATTCATTATTGTATTATCGAGACCACTTCTTGGGGGATCTACTACTACTACATCGCTTTCTATCTGATTAATTTCACTTACTTGTTTACATATAAAAGAAATGTTATGAATATTATTAATTTTTTTATTTAAATTAGCTCCTTTAATAGCATCTTTATTTTGTTCTATTCCTATAACAGTATTAAAGTTATGAGCTAAATAAATACCTATAGTTCCAGAACCACAATATAGATCAAGTAATTTGTTGCCAGTTCCTGCATATTTAAGTACTTTATTATACAATTTATCAATCATATTAGTATTAACTTGAAAAAATGAGTCTGCATACACTGCATAAGAATAATTACCAACATTAATTATAATGTGATCATTTCCATATACTTTTATATTGTTAATAAAAATGGAATTAACTTTACCATCTAGAATACTAATAATACTAGAACTATTAATATCACCTTTGATAATAACCATTATATCATCAGTACCTCGAATAACAACTTCATTAACGCCATCTAAGCAAATACTATTAAGTAGCTTAATAACTTCATTGATATTATTATTAACTAAATAACAGTAATCTATATTAATAAGAGTATCTCCCACTAATGATAGTTTTCCGTTCTTAATTCTTAAAGTTATTTTATTACGATAATTATATGTGTTATCGGCATCATAGATAATGGAGGGTTCAACATTCATATTACAATACTTATTAAAGATGTTTTTAACTATTTCTTTTTTATATATAACACTTTTATTATATGAAATGTGTTCTATATTACAACCACCACAAATATTATAATATTTACATTTTGGTTCTATTCTATTAGGACTTTTTTCTATGATACTTACTAGTTTTGCTTCATTTATTTTCTTTTTTTGTTTTGTTATTCTAATATTAACTACTTCATTAGGGATAACTTTATCCACAAAAGTAACTTTATTGTCTATTTTTGCTATACCTCTCATTTCATGAGATAATTTATCTATTTTTACTATCATACACATCACATGTTAAGTATATCATAAAATGAAAAAGAAGTCTATGACTTCATTAACTCTGCTATTATATCTTCCATAGTTATTATACCTAAGAATTTGTTTTCTTTATCGGTTACTACTGCCATGTGTGCTCTAGCAGCTTCAAGAATTTCCAAACAAGAAGCCAAATTAGTTGATTTGCTAACAACAATTGGATCTTTCATATTTCTTTTTATACTTATTGGTCTATTATTTAATATTTCATCTAATAAATCTACTTCATATAATATTCCCATGACTTTACATTCTCTATTTATAATTGGTATGCGATCATGCTTATCTCTAAATATGCAATTTTTTACTTTTTCAGATGAATCTGTATCATATAAAAATGACACATCTTCACTTGGAACCATCACATTATTTACTCTTAACTTTTTCAATAAGACGGCCTTTTGTATAAAAATACTTTCTTTTTCTTCAATTACGCCTTCTTCTTTTATTGTTTTTACTATTTCTACTAATTCATCTTTGGTAGCTGTTACTTTGTGATTGTTTTTTACTTTTTTTTCAAATTTTCCTATTGCTTTAGTTAATGGTAATAGGAGTTTTACCATCCATTTTAATAGATTACATAGTTTTAGGGCATAATCTTCTGCATATTCTCTTCCTATTATTTTGGGTGCTATTTCAGTAAAAACTAATATTATTATTGTTAAAATTATTGTTACTAAAGGTATTATTTTATCACCATATAAATTAGAAAAATAATATGTTGTTAGAGTGCTTACTAGTATGCCACATATGCAATTTATTACTAGTATTGTAGTTAATGTTTCAGAGTAATTAGAATATAACTTATATACTACTTTAGCAGATTTATTACCTGTATCTGCTAGTCTTTTTATACGAATAATGTTTAGACTAGTAAAGGAAACCTCTAATATTGATAATAAAGCTAACATTAATAATAATAGTACTATTATTATAGTCATAATACCATCCTTTCTCTTGTTATATTAAATTCTTCGTTTTGATATAATCCTATTTTTTTGTTTTTTATATTTTCAATTAAATAATCATATCCTAATTTGATGAACTTTTGCTTATTATAATTATAACTATAGTAGAAATTGTTATAATCAAAGACTAAAAAGTGTTCTTTTTCTAAATTATTTCTTAAATAAAAATTATTTATTTTTAATTTTTGATTAGGAAAGTATTTATTAAATATTTTTTTATAAATTATCGATAGTTCATATGGTTTTATGTTATTGATGTTGATTATTTTTTCAGTTATAGTCAGTATTTGTAATAATAAATTATCATCATTATAATTTATATATTTTAATTCTTTATCTAAAAAATATTCTGTATAATTATCATTTATATATTTTATTTTCTTATCTAATTCTATGTTGTTATTATATTTATCAAAATGTTCTGTTGAAAAACCTGCTTTTATATTAGCTATATCTTCAAATAAATTTACTATTATATATGTATTGTTTATATAAATTTTATTAGCCATGTTACCTTTTATATCTGTGCTTACTACTTCACTCTTTATGCCTATTTTGGAGCAAATATATAATAAAATTTTAACTATAGATGATCTTGTTATGTTTTTTTTTGATAAAGCTCCCCAAATGTTATTTAAATTGGTAATGTTATTCAATGATAATATTTCATTTTTTGATGATAGTGTATTTATATCTATATTTAATTCTTTACCTAATGTAATATATATATATCTTACTTTTTCTATATCTGATAAATTTTGAGGAATATCTTTTATAATACTATCTATTAATAATTCACCTTGTTTAAACATATTATAATCTGTATAAATAAAGCCTTGTTTTCTGTTTATACTCTCTGAATATGAATAATCTACTCCGTTAATTATAAAATAATTATTAATATTATTGTCCACTATATCTATTGGGATATTTATATATTTTGTTTCTTTAGTTATTTTAGATATATCTTCTTCTTTATTTATACTTACTATACTGTTCATACTATCACCATAATAATTATACTATATAAAATTAAAAAAAGAAAGTAAATAAACTATTAGTTTACTTTCTTTCTAAAAATTTGCTTCTGCTGTTGAATCAGCACTAATTGTTGCATTAAAAGTTTTGCCAAACATCTCGTTAGTTACTAAATTATTATCTAACCATATATAAATAGTAAATGTCGTGTAAGATGATGTACTTGATAAACTGTAGGCATCTACTACTTTAACTTTTGTATTTGCAGTTATATTTTTGAAACTGCCTGTTTTGTATGCGGTGGTGCTGTTATCTACATATACCTCATATTTTAAAGCTTCATTCGTATTTAATCCATCTATGGTCTTAGGAGTTATGTATATATTAAAGTTGCCCGCTAAACTATTATCGCTTAATTTAGCTTGTACTTTACCAATTAAACCTCCACTTTTGTTAGTTGATGGAGACAAATTAGTAGCAGTTATATTTTGAACTATTTTATAATCAATACTAAATTTACCCGTGCCTGTTGTTAAATCTGTTTCACTTTTAAGCAATAAATAAGCATAGGTTGCTCCTGCTACTAGAGCGATAAATAATACTATTCCTAATATTGTTCCTATTATCTTTGCTTCATTCTTCATAATTTACCTCTCTTATTTTCTATATACAGAATTTACTTTTATTAATCCAGAAAAAGATTTGTTCATTAAAGCGTTTTGATTACTGCCTGTTTCTTGTAGCCATAATCTTAAAGCACAATTATACGTTTTTGATACATTAAAAGTACTATTTTGAGTGCTTAAGGTGCCTATTTCTAATTCTGTACTAGTAAAATCTGCTCCTGTACCTGATTTTATTGTAGTAGTACTGCTGCCATCATTACATTTTAAATCATATTTAAAATCACTTATTTTTAATGCTGTATCTATTGTTATATTTGATATAGCTATTTTTACAGCGACATCATATCCTTGTAGTTTTGTTGCATCTGGTATTAAAGTAAACTTCGAAGCACTAGCATATTTATCTACATCTGTAGAATTTATAGGAACTCCTGTTTTTAAATTTATATATTCACTTTCACTAAATACAACTGAAACATTTGCATCAAATTCTCCAGTTGTTGCAGTTACTGTGGTTCCATTTGATAGCGTATAATATGCATATGAGCTGCCTAACATACATGCAAAAATAATAGATGTAGTAACAGTTAAAACAAAAAGCATGTGTTTAAATTTCATTTTATATCACTCCTATCTATTATTCTTCCATTATTATAATACCATATTTTAAAATTATTATCAATATTATTTTTTATATTTCTAGGTTATGATAAACAGCTTGTACATCATCTAAATCTGTTAATGCATCAATTAAATTTGTTACTTTTTCAGTTGTTTCTTCATCTAATGATATATAATTATTAGGAACAAATGTTACTTCACTAATTAAGAATTTATCTATTCCTTTCTTTTCAAGAACTTCTTTTATTTTTATAAAATTACTTGGATCGGTATATATTACAAAGCTATCTTCTTCTGATATAAAATCTAATATATCTAATTCTAAAATATCTTCCATTAACTTATCTTCATCATAGGCTTTATCTAGTACTATTACGCCCTTTCTTTCAAATAAATAACTTACTGAGCCGTCGGTTCCTAAATTACCACCACGTTTTGTCAATGTACTTCGTACGAATCCAGCGGTTCTATTTTTATTATCTGTAAGACAATCTATCATTATTGCTATACCACCTGGTCCATATCCTTCGTATCTTACTTGTTCATAGTTTTCACCAACGCCTTGATTTTTGGCCTTGTTAATAGCAGATTCTATATTTGCTTTTGGCATATTTTCTGATTTAGCCTTTTCAACAACCATTCTAAGTGATGGATTATTTTCAGGATTAGGATCTCCATTTTTAGCAGCTACGTAAAGTTCTTTGGCTAACTTTTGAAAAACTTTACTTCTTTCACTATCTATTGCTCCTTTTTTTCTCTTTATTGTTGACCATTTACTATGTCCTGACATATTCTTTCCTCCTTACATATTACTTATTTATAATACTCTTTTTCTATTGTCTTTGTCAAGCATATTTATATATTTATTATTTTATATAGCTTAATATTGCCGGTCCTAATATTATTAATAATATTAATGGAATGAAGAAAAATACTGATATTATACTTATTTTGGTAGGTATTTTAGAAATGGTGGCTTTGACTTCCATTTTTCTTTTTTCTCTTAGGTAATCTACTTGATTATACATAGTACTTATTATGCTACTTCCATATATATTTGCTTGGGTTAAGGCTAAAATTATATTATTGATACTATCGGAAGGTATCCTACTTTGCATGTCAGTTAAACTTTCTGTTAAACTCTTTCCATACTTGGTTTCTCTAAGTGTTTCTTTGAATTCAAGTGATAACTCATCTTCAATGCTACTTGTTGTTACCAATATTGCTTCTGATAGATTTCTTCCTGTTTGTAAAGACAATGTTAATACTTCAAAAAAGTAAATTGCTTCAATATCTAATTTTTTTCTTCTTTTCTTTATTTTGCTATCTAATACTATTTTTTCTAATAAGAAATAATATATAATTGAAACTATTATAGAAAGTATGTATCCATATTTATAATTTATTAGGATAAAAAGAAATATTATTATAGTAGTAATAAGTCTTATTATTAGAAATTTTTCTGTTGTTAATTTTGAAGATATTCCTAATAATTTTATTTTATTATTTATCTTGTTTATAACTCTTTGGTTATATATCTTTTTAGATATTTCTTTATTCTTCATAATTGGTTTCCCTTCTTATACATCTATTTTTGTTATCTTATTTAGTAATATTACATAAATTATAAACATTAATACTATTGTTACTATAATCATATATCCTAAAGTTGATGAAAATAATGGTGCAAAATATGATGGGTTTAATATATATATTATTGATATAAATATGATTGGTATTACTAATAGTACTCTAGTTACCATCTTAGGACTTGCAGAGATATTTTTTAATTCTTCATTTAATTTCTTTTTATCAAATAATGTTCTTTCTATGGATGAAAATACTTCAACGATATTACCACCTGTTTTATTTAAAATAGTAAGTGATGATGATAAAAATACTGCTTCTTCTAAGTCTACTCTTTTGGCAAATCGTTCAAATACTGTGTCTACTGATAAGCCATATTTCATATCAAGATACATTTTTTTAAATTCATCGCTTATTGGCTCTGGTAATTCTTTGGCCGCTATATTTAAAGCTTGTAAGGTACTTTTCCCTGATTTAAATGCATTATTCATTACTATTATTGCTCTTAATAATTCATTTTCTATTAATTTTGTTTGTCTTTTATAGTATATCTTCAAAATTATATCTAATAAATAGTAACCTACTATTATATCTATTACTATAGCTAAAATATTTATTCCTGTTGTAAATATACCTGAAATGACTGCTAATAATACAAATAATATCATTATTATTATTTTATTAGTTATAAAATCTATTGCTGATATTTTGTCACGATGACGATATTTTATATATTTTTCGTATTTTTTTGATTTCTTTTTGAAATAGTCTATTTTTAATAATATTTGTCTATTTTTTTGAACAAATATTAAATATTTATTTTTTATTTTATCAATTAATGGTATGCTTGCGTCTTTTAGTGGCTCTAATGAATAGTAGGCTATTCTTTTTTCTTTTTTTTCTGCCACTGCTTGTCTTAATAGTATGATGATAATTATAAATATAATTATCACTATTAAGAATTGTATTATTTTATCTATATTCATAATTATCACCTTTCTTTTATTCGAATATATCTTTTATTTTAGTAAAGCCCTTTCTTAGAATCGTGTCATATACTTTTGGTTTTCTTTTATACAAGCCAAATTCTCCTACTACATTTCCTTCAGGCGATAATCCTTTTTGTTTGTATGTAAAGATATCTTTTACTATTATTTCGCCATCCTTAATTCCTTCTAATTCACTTATGGAAGTTATTTTTCTTTTACCATCTGATAATCTGTCTATTTGCACTATAATATCAATGGCATTCTCTATATAACCACGAACTGCTGATACTGGTATTTCCATTTCATTCATTAGGATCATTGTTTCTAATCTATTTAAGGCATCAATCGGATTGTTGGCATGGAGGGTTGTCAACGAACCTTCATGTCCAGTATTCATAGCTTGCATCATATCAAATGCTTCTTTTCCTCTTACTTCTCCCACTATTATTCTATCTGGTCTCATTCTTAATGAGTTTCTTACTAGATCTCGAATTGTTACTTCACCTTCACCTTCATAATTAATTAATCTAGTTTCTAATGATATAACATGATTTTGATGTAATTTTAATTCAGCTGCATCTTCTATGGTTATTATTCTTTCATCTTCTCCTAGAAATCCTGATAAGATGTTAAGTAGTGTTGTTTTTCCTGTGCCTGTACCTCCAGATATTATAATATTTAGTTTTGCTTCTACTGCTACCTCGAGGAATCTAGCCATATTTACGGTTAAACTACCACGGCGAAGTAAATCATCTATTGTTTCTAATTTTTTATTGAATTTTCTTATTGTTAAGATTGGTCCTTTTAAACTGAGAGGTGGTATTACTGCATTTAGTCTTGAACCATCTCTTAGTCTGGCATCAACCATTGGATTAGCAGAATCTATGGTTCTTCCTAATGGCTGTACTATTCTTTGTATGGTTCTGATGATATGTTTGTCATTTATAAATGATACTGTTTCATCTTTTACTATTTTACCATCTATTTCAACATATATTTCATTTGGAGCGTTAACCATGATTTCTGTTATGGCATTATCTTCAAGTAAGGGTGTTATGGGGCCATATCCAGTTATTTCATTTTGTATTAAATTAAAAACATGATTTCTCTCTAAATTACTTAAATCATATCCAACTAATGCTGAATCTATTTCATTATTTATATAATCTTCTGGTAAAGTATCTTCTGGTATATTTTCTTCAATTAAATTTTGAACAATCTTTATTCTGATACTTTCAAGTAAACCTTTATCTCCAAATACTTCATAATCTTTAACATTTTCGTTATTTATTTCTATTTTAGGTTTTACTTCAAAGGCTTCAGTTAAACTCTTTGTACTCATTTTTTTGCCTCCTTACCATGACTATCATCTATTAGGTCCAGAGCCATTTTTTTCATATTATTTATATCCTTAGAATGAAATAAATTAATACTGTTATTTAATGTCAATATTTCTCCTGATATTGTATATTTATCTATATTTTTTATGTAATAATTTTTAGATAATGTATAATCGATGTTGTTTTTTATTATAGTTCTTATATCATATAAACTCAAATAATCTTTTCCTATATCTCTAGAATTATTCAATAATATTAAATAGTTTTTCTTATCTGTATCTTTAAAGATACTAATTAAACTTTTCATGTTCTTTAAATCTACAATATCGTTTGTTATAATAAATAATGTCATATAAGAATAGTCTAAAGCTGTTAAATTTATTTCATCTAATATATGATATGTGTCTACTAATACTACATCATACTCTTTTTTTGCTAAGTCAAATATTACTGGTATATATCTACCTGATACTTTTGCTCCCATTCTTGGATCTTTTGGGCATGCTAATACATCTATATTTTTGTTGTATGTTGTTACATATTTTTTTAGTTCAGTAAATCTATTATTAGCCATACTATCAATCATTGTATATATATCTTTTTTATTTTTTACATTAAGACTTGCTGCTATTCCTCCAGAGTATAAATCTAAATCTATTATTAATACTCTTTTGTTTAATTCACAGTATATTCCTGCTAAGTTAAGCGTCATGGTTGTTTTTCCGACTCCACCTTTAACTGATGAAATAGTTATTATTTTTCCTGCCATACTTACACTATCCTTTCTATTTCTTTTTGATTATTTATTATTTTTCCTTTATAATGACTTATAATTTTTACTAAATTGAAATTAAACATTTTTCCTATTATGCTTTTTGCATCTTTTTCCATTTTTATTTCTATTTGATTATCTTCAATAGTTACATATATATATTTGAGATTGGATGTATTTTGTTCAATTAAATTTTTTAAATCGTTTTCTGTTACTGTATCTATATTATTTAGTCCGTATTCAATTGTTAAATAATTAGTATTTGATAATCTGTCTTTTTCATATATTGCATTACCCACATCATATATAAGTGTTAATATAAGTAAAAATATTGGTATTATTAAGACAAACATTACTAAACTTTGTCCTTTATTGTTTATCTTCAACATTAGGTATTTTCCTTTCTACTTTTACAATATATGGATTGCCTAATACTCTATTTAAGCCTGGTGTTATAATATTTACTTTAGTACTAATTTCTACAATTGTATATTTTTCTTCATTTGTTAGTTTTATGTCTACTTTTGGATATTCTTTTTGTATTTCTTCTATTTTATTATTATTATTTAATAAATTAATTATATCAACGCTGATGTTTTCTAATTCATTTTTCTTATTAAATATCATTCCAAAATCTACTATTGAGAATAATATCATAATAAATATAGGTAAAATAAGAACAAATTCTACTAATGCTTGGCCCTTTCTATTCATATTGTTACTCACTCTCCCTATTTTCTATTTAATTATACCAAATAATAAGAAAAAAAGAAAGATTTTTTTATCTTTCTTTAATTTTTCTTATTTGTTTTCTTATTATCTATTTTTTGTTCTTTTTTTATTTCTACAGTTGCAACTTCTTGTTCATCTTTTTTGAAGATAAGATATAACAATCCAAGAACTACTAATATTATCAATATTATTATTACTACTTTTTCAGCAGTGTTACTATTTCCTTCTATCTCTGTTAATGCTTCTTTCTTTTCTGATTCTTTATTAGCGGTTATTTTATATTCTCTTGTACTTCCATCTTCTGCTGTTACAGTGATAGTTACAGTGTTATTACCTTTTTTGAATTTTTCATTTCCTGTTATTTCTACTCTGGCTCTACTATCTTCTGGAATTGCTTTTATATCAAGAGATGTAACATCACTTTTAACAGTTATTTTATATTCATTAGTTTCTTTATTAAATGTTATTTCATAACCATCTATTTCTAATGATTTTAAATAATTATTTGATGAATAATAATATGTGACAGGTGTAGCAACATTTTCAGGTTTTGCTTCTTTTATTATGTATACTGTGTATACTTTTATAGTACCATCTTCTGCTACTACTGTTATGTTAGCTGTTGTTTTATCATCAGTTAACTTATATTCAATTAATCCATCTACAGTACTAGTTACATCTTCAAGACTTCCTGATAAAATTACACTTTCAGTTCCGTATGGAACAGTTAAGGTGTATACTGTTACATCTTTATTAAAAGCAATATCAAAAGTACCAACACTAGCTTTTAATGAACTTAAATTATTATTACTACTAATTTTTCTTATAACATTAACTTCAGTTGTTAAATTTTCAAATTCTTCAATATTTTCATTTTTTGCAATGCTTCCACTTAATGTAATTGAATCTTTTCCTTCTTTAATAGCTGTGAATTCTAATGTTAATAATACTTCTTCATTTTTTAAATCTGTTCCTGCTGCGACTAAATTATTATCTTTAAATGTACCTATTAAATTTGAATTATATGTAACATTTGTTAATTTTAGATTATTACCTGTAGTAACTAAAGCATTAATACCGTTTATGTAATCACTTGCATTTTCTGATTTTACTAATACATTTAATTTAAAGGTATCACCAACATATATTTCTTTTGGTAATTCACCGTATACTAGGCCTAAATTAATATTTGCATCCCCACTAGTAGCAGGATTTAATTCAGTATTTAGTCTCATTATGTCTTCAAAAGTTAATAGTCCTTCTTCATCATTATCTTCTTTTATGACATCCATAGATAATACTTTGTTACCTTCTAAATAATCGTTCATAGTTGGTTTCATATCATCTTCATTAAAATTATTATCATTATTATTGTCGCCAATTACTACTACTGTATAAGTAACTTCTGTTCCTTTTTTAAACACTAATTTATAGTTATTTTTTACTTCACTATTTATTACTTCTTCATTTGTTAAATCTAACAATTCATTATTTTCGTCATAGATAGATAATTCTATATCTGTATTAATTAAATTACCTAGTATTTCTTCAACATGAGTTACTTTATCGGAGTCATTATAGCCGATTGCCTCTTCATATAGATAACCATTGTGAAAATTAAGGCCTGTTAACCCAGATAATTCTCTATCATTATCTTTATTATAATTAATGCTTGCATTATAAGTATAATTTATTGTATTTATCACTTCATTATTTTCGTTTAATTCTTCTATAGTAACAGTATCACTAGTAGTATATAATCCACCAAGTGAAGAAGTGGTATCTGTAATAGAGCCATCAAAAATAGTATTTACTATTTCATTACCACTGCCTGTCTTTATTTCTGCTGAATTAACGCTTACCCTATAATTGCTATTTGGAGATAAATTGCCAGGTACTATAATTAGGTTTTGTGTATATTCTTTTTCTTCACTTACAGTATACTCTCCAGTTGATACTACTCCTAATGTCTCGCTTATTGGTTCAATAGGAGTGTTTTCTCCATTATATAAAGCTCCAACTAAGCCACTCTTAACTGTATTAATCGTATATGGAACATTTTCTTCATAAATAACTGATGCATTATCTTTTATGGTTATTTTTAAGTTAAATTCTCCATTATAGTATTTATAAATTGGATTTATTTTTTGTGTATTTGTTTCATTATTTAATTCAGAACCGGTTTTGGTTAATACTATTTTGTTATCATTTTCTACTGTGCCATCTAAATACTTAAAACTTGGTTCTAATTCTATTGTATATTCTTTTTCTTCTTCATAATCTTGTTTTTCACTTTTATATGTTAAATTATATTCTTTAATATAACCTAATTCTTCATCAGTAGCTACACTTAATGATGTTTCTAATGGTTTAGAAATAATTTCATCTGCTAAAACAGTAACAACTGAAGATAATTGTGAAAATATCATTGTAAGAACTAAAAATATTTTGCTTATCTTTTTCATTTTTTTCATTTTCTTCATTCCTTTCTTTATTTTGTATTTTTGTGTAGTATATTTTCCCCCGACTATAAACACCTCCATAAATGATAGTAAGGTTTTACCCTCTTCTATCATTTTCAAAATAATTATAGCACATAAAATGACTTTTTTCTTATACTTTACACTTTTTTGACATTTTTTTATAAATTTCTTGTTATTTTAATGTTTTTTTCTTCTAATTATTACCAAATATATGATATTTATATGATTATTGTTATTTTTTTCTTGACTTAAAATATGATTAATTATATAATATTATTGCTTAGCAGCAGATACTATTTTTTTGTAATGTGTCATTTATAAGTAACTATAGCTGCATAGCGAAAGTATGATAAAGACACCCTATAAAAATATAGTATACTTCTCTAAGAGAAGGAGGAAATGAAGATGGCTAGATATACAGGCCCAAATAACAAAAAAGCAAGAAGAGTATCATTCTCTATATTAGAAAATGGTAAAGATATTGCAAAAAGACCTTATGGTCCAGGACAACATGGTAAAGACAGAAAAAGAAAACCTTCTAACTATGCTATTCAGTTAAATGAAAAACAAAAAGCTAGATTTATGTATGGTATTTCTGAAAAACAATTCAAAAAATTAGTTAATGACTCAGCTAAAATGAAAGGTGTTCATGGTGAAAACTTACTTATCTTATTAGAAAGTAGATTAGACAATATCGTTTATAGAATTGGTTTTGCTACTACTAGAAGAGGAGCAAGACAACTTGTTAACCATGGTCATATTACTGTTAATGGTAAGAAAGTAGATATTCCTTCATACAGAGTTAAACCTGGTGATGTAATTGCTATTAAAGAAAACTCAAGTGATCATAAAGGTATCGAAATAGCACTTGCTAATAAAGTAAAAAGACCTGATTTCATTAACTATGATGAAGCTAAGAGAATTGGTACTTATGTTAGATATCCTGAAAGAAGCGAATTAAACGCAGATATTAATGAATCATTAATCGTTGAATTCTATAGTAGAGTATAATTATTACTCTACTTTTTCTATATAAATAAAAGATGTAACTTTTTTAGTTGCATCTTTTTGTGCAAAATAAAAATCCTTATAACTAAGGATTTATTTCTTTCACCTGGTGGCTCCAGCGGGAATTGAACCAGCGACACAAGGATTTTCAGTCCTCTGCTCTACCGACTGAGCTATGAAGCCAAAATAAATGGCGGTTCCGACGGGAGTTGAACCCGCGATCTTTTGCGTGACAGGCAAACGTGATAACCACTACACCACGGAACCATGGTTGCGGGAGCTGGATTTGAACCAACGACCTTTGGGTTATGAGCCCAACGAGCTACCGAGCTGCTCCATCCCGCGATAAAATTAATAAACAAATATGGCGGAGGAAAAGGGATTCGAACCCCTGCGCCACTTTCGCGACCTCCTGGTTTTCAAGACCAGTCCCTTCAACCAGACTTGGGTATTCCTCCAATAAATTGGTGCCTGAGGTCGGACTTGAACCGACACGAGGGTTAAATCTCGCAGGATTTTA